>Ga0209483_1000115_pt1 | contig 78025 bp, 76 predicted proteins | sample NGEPerA_FD_184508 | JGI IMG/M metagenome (GOLD analysis project Ga0209483, IMG submission 184508) | Arctic peat soil microbial communities from the Barrow Environmental Observatory site, Barrow, Alaska, USA - NGEE PermafrostL2-A... | ecosystem: Environmental > Terrestrial > Soil > Wetlands >... | reverse complement strand
GCGCTGGCGACGTCTCGTGCGCGACTACGAGCAACGCATCGACGTCTCAAAGGCCATGATCCATGTCGCCATGGGAAGCCTCCTGCTAAGACGAATTGCTCACTAAATGTATTCTCAAACAGACTCTTAGAAGTGAAAGTACGTCGGGCAGCAATTTTGCTGCGCCTAATTGACGGCGGGGTTGCCGATCAGGATGGAATCACCACTGACATTCCTGAATCTTATGGCTGGGGTGATTTGAAAAAGCAGATAAAGATCTTGTCAACCGCTGACGCTGAGAAGGCGATGCCTTTTATCGAGGCGGCCTATCGTCGCCGCGCTACGATCGCTCGCTGATCAAGCTTCTATCGCGGGACGCGCGAGATAGGTGGAAACTGCGTCGAACTTGATTGCAGCGGCTCGCGCATCCTTCTGGATCTAGGCTTGCCTTTGACTGAGGCCAATCCCGGCAGCTTCAACCTCAGCAACGATATTCTTCGTCGCGAGATGGCTGCTCAGAAATAAATATCTCGCTGAGCGTCCCTCGCGGGTTATCCGCGTATCGAAATCTCGACGGCCTCGGGCTTGACACCGAAGGTGGCGGCCAGCGCCTTTTTTGCTTCGGCGATCGTCAGCGTTGCGGGTGGCCAAGGAGCCTTGGATTCGAGCGTGGTAGGCATCTGCTTTGCAGAAGATATCGGTTCGAATTTCAGGTCACCGACCTTGATTCCAAGCTCTGAAAGCGACGTGTAGTGCACCGGATTCCGCCCCCTCCATGCATCTGGCTTGCTTATACGCGCGAACTCGCTGATTTCGACCAGCCATCTTTCCTTATTGTTTTCCTCTAGTGATTTCGTAATCCCGGAAATTTTTCCGACTAGGAAAGCCGCGCCATGCGGCTCAGTTGCGTCCGAGAACATGTGATCAGGGTGATGGCGGTTCTGCGTACAGACCAGCCACTTGGCCAGCTTCGCCTTCGAAGGATTAAGGACCCAAGCCTGCGACCCACCCTCTTTGACGATGCGGTCAGGACTACGAGCCGTGAATACGACAATGGTGTCGTTCTCTTTCATGGAAGCGCCCTTTCAAAATGACCTCACCTCAGGTTGAGTGGAAGTTATATGTTAGATATGTATTGTCAACATTTATCGTAAACTATCGAAAGTATGACGATGGGCCTCATCGTGGCTTGTATAGAAAAGCCAAAATCCAGCAGTCAGATCAGATGCTTAATGCTTAGGCGGGTCTGCTTGTGTCACATCGCGTCATATCATTACGCTGCAACACTCCGACCTCTACCAGACCTAAGCGGTACTCGGTCAAAACATCCCGCGAGCACGTTTTGCGAGTTCACGCCCTAAATGGCCTTTGCCATTTCTAGGTACCGACAAAATGCGTTCGCCAACTGCATTTGGCGCGGCGTGCGACATTCAGCTTCAAACACCACAGGCGAACCAACTAACACGCACATCCAAAATATGATCTAGAGCCGAAACGGCTGTCCCTTCTGGATGAGAACCCTGCATGGGCTGCTCAAGCTGCTGCGGATCGCCTAGGAGGACGACACTTCTTGCGGATTGTGAGACGGCCAAAACGTTGGCAAGGGACATTTGTGCTGCTTCATCAATGAACAACACATCCAGTTTTTCTAGAGCGTCTGGACGAGCCCAAAGCCAAGCTGTTCCAGCCGCTACCTGACAAGTCGTTCCGATCGAGCTCAAAAGCTCAGCATTATCGGTCGTGAATTGTAAGTGAGGTATATCTACCTCATCCTCCGAAACCTTTTGAATGCATCGCACGTCGGCGCCAGCTTCATTTGCTGCATCGATCACTCCGTTCAAAAGATTTCGGATGACCTTGTGGCTGTTGGCAGTAACTCCGATCTTCTTGCCGGCTTGCGCCAGATTACAAATCATCCGTGCACCCGTATGCGTCTTCCCTGCGCCCGGAGGTCCTTGGATAGGCAATAGACCACCGTCGAGATGAGGCGCGATTCGTGTTGCGGCGGCCAGCGTTGTCTCGTCGTTGCCTTTCAGTTCTTGTGCTCCAAGGCGCGGTCCATCCCTCATCAATAGGTCGCGAGCAGCTTGATAAGCCCCCGACCCCACCATTCCGTTGTTTGCGACATGCTCCCCGATGCGGATTAGTGCATCGGCAAGGATGCGGGTCGGCACAATCTGATGAGCGAAGACCGCATCGGGGTGCAGATCGGCGCTGTCTTTCCTTTTTTTGATGTCCACCCAGCGGTCTTCGAACGAGATCTCTTCGACCGTTCCGAATTTTTGACCGCCCAAGCTCCTGAGTTCTTCGCCGCCGCGTAGCTCCGTTTCTTGCATCGGAAAGCTGTAGCGTTGTACGGGCGCCTTTGCGGTACCACCCGACGTTCCGACAAACACCAACCCGGCAAGACCCGAGCGCTCTTCCAATAGATCTTCGGCCGACAGCGCGGAAAGGCGGAAATACTCCCACCAGAGCGCCTTATCTTCTCGTCTGTGAAAATCCAGAATATTGGCCAGCAGCCATCTCGCCTGCTGCTCAGCGTTACGCTCCGTAACATCTACCGGCACATTCTCGGTAAGGCGTCCGACCAAAGCAGCGACCTTCTGCTGCCATGTAGTCAAATCTTCTCCCGCCTCAGCGGCCTTAGGCGCAGGCCGGTCAATCCGAACCCCCTGCCCGATCAATTCTGTGCGGCGTTCCTCTAGCCAGTCACGCAGACGCCAAGTCGAAACGCAGTCGTCCCGATTATAACCACCGAATTCGTTCTGACAACAACTCGTCAGGCGCGCTTTGATCGACAGATCAGGGCATTCGGCGAATTTGGCCAAAAGCGCCTCCAAGAAATGTGGGTGGCAATTGTAGGTTTAGGCGGGACGGGCTCGATCGTGGCTCAGCAGTTGGCGCATTTGGGCGTCCGAAAATTCTTGCTTATCGACCGGGACAAAATCGAAGAGACTAATCTCAACCGAACCGTCGGTGCGACAAGAGCCGATATCGGGTGCACAAAAGTGGAGATTGCGAAGCGAATGATCCGGGCCATTCAGCCCGACTCCGATGTGCGCGCTATCGCCGGCGACGTTGTAGATGAAAAGCATGCGAGAGAGTTACTAGGCGTAGGTTTCGTTTTCTCCTGCACCGATTCCCATGCGAGCCGGCATCTGCTCAACCAGCTTTGTTATCAATATGTCGTTCCGATGATCGATATGGGAGTTGCAATCGACACGAGTGATACGGTGCGCTTCGCAGGTCACGTTAAGGCATTGGCTCCGGGACTGGCGTGCTTATGGTGCATGGGCAATCTCAACCCGAAACAAATTAGACTCGAAATGATGAGCCCCGAACAGCGTCAGGCTGATCCATACTTTCAGGGAACAGGCAGGGTGATTCAGCCAGCCGTTATTAGCATCAATTCGACAGTGGCATCCGCGGCAGTCACCATGTTCCTGTCTATGGTAGCCGGTCTTGACGCGCCTTCTCGTTTATTAGTCTACGACGGCAACCGCCAACGGTTGGCTGCAGTGACCGCCGAGCCGGATCCCGCATGTAACTTCTGCGGCCCGGCTTCGACTGCGCTGACCGGTGACCAGAGTCCGCTTCCAGTGAGGCGCAATGCTTCGTCCTAAAAAGATTAACTTCAAAGGTGTAGTTGAGCGCCATAGCGATGCTGCAGAACTCGTGCAGAAACCAGCCGACGTAGCGCTTGTGTCGCGCGGCGTCATCAGATCGCTTGCCATAAGATGTCCAGACGGCTGCGGTGAGGTCATCAGTGTTAACTTGGATGAGCGCGCCGGCGCTGCGTGGCGGCTTTTCCATCGGCATGAAAAACTGTCACTTTACCCTTCTGTCTGGAGAGAGAGTGGCTGCAAAGCCCACTTTATTCTTTGGAACGATCATTTGATTTGGTGCGACGGATACGATTCTCCGTCTTGGAGCAATGACGAGCTGAAGAGCCGAATCCGCGAGATTCTACCCAACTCCTCACAGGACTATGTGCACTTCGAAGCCATTGCCGCTCAACTAGACATCGTGCCTTGGGAAGCTCTATGGGCCTGCCAATCACTTGAGAAGGACAAAGCCGCCGTGTCGTCAATGAAGGGCTCACGATTCCGCAAGGCTCAACCCTCATCAAGCGGCAAATCGCACCGGATTGATCGAAAGGCCTGACGGCGGATGAGGGCGGGATTGCATGCCTAAACCGCACGCCTATTTCCGTGCAGCCACTCCAGACTAACACTCCCGCAGCTCCGGATAATGGCGCAGATAACCGCTGGTTGCAGAGACTTTTTGGCTTATCTGTCACAAGGAAAAAAGGGAGACTTCTAAGTCACCCGAGGTGGTCTTTTCTGTCACCAATTCGGAAAAGCTCAATAGATTTCATCGCAAAAAGGTAGAGTCATTAGTCAGGCTACACGCCAGGCGTCTGGCGCGCTGCAATCTCAGTTCGCTATGAAGTCAGTTTCGCGCCGATGGCGAGCCCGATTACGACCGCGCCCAGGAACAGGATCATGAAGATGCCGAACAGCCATTTCGCGACCGTGGCCGCGGTTTCCTCGACGCCGGTGAAGCCGAAAATGCCGGCGATGATGGCGATGATGGCGATGATCAAAAAAGCGACGGCCCATTTCAGCATGGCGTTCACCCTGGTTGCTGGCTGACGCGGTAACGAGCGGGGTCGGGCCCGGGTTCCATCCTATTCAGTGGCCACCATGAACGGCCGTGCGCCGCGCGTGCGCGGATCGCGCGGGAGCCAGCGTCCGGCTTCGACGCGAGCCAGAAAGTCGCCCACCACCGCGTTGAACAGATCGGGCTCTTCCAGGTTCACGACGTGCCCGCTCTTGGGAAACATCACCAGACCGGCGGCCGGCAACGTATCCTTCAGGAACAGGCCGGGCTCGATGCAGCGCTCGTCCTCGTCGCCGACCACGATCAGCGCCGGCGTCATGAGTTTGCGGATATCGTCTTCGAAGTCGTAGAGCGAGGGCCGTGCGCCCTGAAAGCCGCGCGAAGTATTGGCCGATCCTTTGGGGTCATGCTCGGCCAGGCGCTGGGCGAATTCGGCAAAGCCGCGCGGGTCTTTCAACTCGAACGGAATGCGGCTGGCGCCGCGGCCATAGGTGGCGGCAACGGCAGCGGCGCCTTCGCGCTCGAACTGATCGCCGATCGTCTGCGAATGCTTGTGAAAATCCTTGGTGTACCAGCGCTCGGAGCCGGAGCCAGCGCCGGCCAGCACCATCGAGCGCACGCGCTTCGGATGATTGAGCGCGGTTTGCAGACAGGTATAACCACCCATCGACAGGCCGATGAGATGCGTACTGTCGATTTTCAGATGATCGAGCATGGCGACGCAGTCGGTCATCACGTGCTTGTAGGTGTAGGCGCCCGCGTCCGCCGGCACCTCGGAGGGCCTATAGCCACGCGCGGAATAGACGATGCAGCGATGGCGCTTGCCGAACTCGCGCATCTGCGGCTCCCAGCCGCGATGATCGGAGGCAAATTCGTGCACGAACAAGATCGGCGTGCCGCTGCCGACCTCCTCGTAATAAAGCTTCACATTGTCGGGGGCGTTGGCGTAGGGCATTAGAAAAGGTCCAAATATTCTTTCTGTTCCCAGGCGGTGACGGTGGCATGATCCTGCGCCGACGCAGGCTCTTCCTTTTCGAAGCGCTCGCGCTCGGCGTTTTTGATATGGGCATAATAATCGATAAAGGCCTTGCCGAAAGCGGTGCGAAAAGTCTCATCGGCGCGCAAAGCGGTCAAGGCTTCGTCCAAGGATCGCGGCAGCAGCGCCGCTGCCATCTCATAGGGCGTGTCGGCAGAAGGGCCGGGATCGAGCCGCTGCGCGATGCCATCCAGTCCAGCGTAAATCTGCGAGGCCATGTAGAGGTAGGGATTGGCGGCCGGCTCGCCGACGCGGTTTTCCAAATGCGTCGCCGCATCGCCCGGCTGGCCCATGACGCGCATCATCACCCCGCGATTGTCGCGCGCCCAGATGGCGCGGTCGGGCGCCAGCGAATAGGCGCGATAACGCTTATAGCCGTTGACGGTCGGCGTCGTGAAAGCGGCGGCCGCGCGCGCGTGTTTGAGAAGCCCGCCGAGATAATATTGCCCCAGGCTGGAAAGCCCGTCCGGGTCGGCGAAGACGTTGCGTTTGGATTTCGTCTCGATCAGCGACTGATGCAGATGCCAGCCGCTCGACATGATGTTCGGCAGGGCGGGCCGGCACATGAAGCTTGCCAGATATCCGTTGCGGCGCGCGATCTGCTTCACCGCCGAGCGAAACAAAATCATCGTATCGGCGGCGTCGAGACCCAGTTGCGGACGGAAGGTGAATTCGACCTGGCTCGGACCGAGTTCGCATTCGACCGATCGCAGCGGCAAGCCGAGCGCTTCGACGCCACGCCGCAAAATCTCCACCGCCGGATCGAGCATGTCATAACGAGACTCGGTGAGATACTGATAACCCTGATTGAGCAAGCTGACTTCCGGCGCAGCCGGCGGCCACGTCGCATCCGATGGCGCAAGTCGCGCGTTCTCCAGTTTGAACAGATGGAATTCGACTTCCAGCCCGGCCATGAAGTCGAAACCGGCCTTGCCGAGCGTAGATAGCGCGTCGCGGTAGATCGCGCGGGTGGAAAACGGCACCGGCTTGCCGTTCGAAAATACAATGTCGCACAACAACCAGCCGGTGTTGTTGGCCCAGGGCAACACGCGGAACGTGGTGGGATCGGCGACCATCATGAAGTCGGCGCCGCCCTGCATTTCCTCCATGCCGAAGCCGCCGCCGGCGGTGAACACCGGGAACACGCTTTTATGCGAGGTGTCCTTGGCCAGCAGCGTCGTGGTCATGGTGACGCCGTTGCACAGCGCGCCCGCCACTTCCGACGCCAGCAAAGTCTTGCCGCGCAAGACGCCGTGCTGGTCGGCGAAGGAAAAGCGCATGACTTCAAGCTTTTGGCTTTTGATCGCGCGCTCGACGTCGGCCGCGGCTTTTTCCTGCGCCGGAATCCACAAGTCGTGACGCTCGACGAAGCTGGCGGACGATTTACGCGGACGCGGGGGCATCAGTCAGCGCCCATTCTTCCAGCTCATTGTCTCGCGCTTTTGCGCTTCCGACTTCTGCCAATAGCCCTGCCAGCCCTCGGTCGGCCCGATGCCGTCAATGGCCGCCGGGCCGGTGATGCTCGCTGCTTTCGATTCATCCAGCACCAGAATTGGCGCCTCGCCCTTCTCCGATTTGTCGATCGCTTCGCGCAACAGCCGGCGATAGGCCGAGATCGCCTTGTCCGAGGTGCCGAGATGTTCCTCGGTCCGGTCCTGGATCGCACCCATCGACTCGCAGGCCCATTGATCGTGCACGTTGATGTCGGCGCCCATGCCGGTGAAAGTCTCGTGTTCCTGCTCGTGCGGATCGAAACCGTAATCGTTGCTTTTGTTTTTGTTCGGGATGTAATCGGGCAATTGGTAAAGCGCCAGGCGTTGGTTGCGCATGGTGTCCTTGTCGACCGGTTCGCCGAAGGACGTGAAAATTGCGTACCAGTAGTGTTTATGATCGTCGATCGGCACGTGCCATTGCGAAATGGTCATCTCGCGGCTCATCGGGATCATGAAAGCGTTGGGAAAGACGAGATTGGTGACGCGCACATGCGTTGAAGTCTCGCTGATCTGGCGCAAGGTCACCAGCCGGAAGCCGTAATCGGTATCCTCGACCTCGATACGCGGGCGCGTGACCTCGCGCATGATCTGCGTCATCGGCATGTCCGAGTCGCGCGTGCTGTCGCGGAACATCTTGCCGTAAGCCTGCGCCGGGTCCTCGTCCTGAAAGAAGCGATGCAGAAACGAGGTATGCACCGGATCGATGCCGACTTCGAGCGATTGCAGCCAGTTGCAATCGATCATGCCCTTGAATGCGAAAGTGTGGCTGTCGGACGCGACGAAGCAATCGAAATGCGGGAAGGCCGGCGGTTCGCCCTCGCCCAGATAAGCGAACAGGATGCCGCTCTTCTCCACCACCGGATAGGATTTCTGTTTGATATTGGCGCACAGGTTGCTGTCGTCCGGCTCCGCCGGCGTTTGCAAACATTTGCCCGAAACGTCGAACAGCCAGCCGTGAAACGCACAGCGCAATCCGCCGTCTTCCAGCCGTCCATAGGCGAGGTCCGTCCCGCGGTGCGGGCAGCGCCGCCCGATCAGACCATAACGGCCTTTGTCATCCTTGAAGATTACGAGGTCTTCGCCGAACAGCCGCACCGGCTTGACCGGCCGGTTGCCCTTTAATTCATCGACCAAGGCGGCCGGCTGCCAATAGTGGCGCATCAGGCGACCGGCCGGCGTGCCGGGCCCGGTACGGGTCATGAGATCGTTTTGCGCCTGACTCAGCATTGGCGGCCCTCTTCGTCCGGTGTCCAGTGTGTTTATACAATTATCGCCCCCTAACCGGAAGGCGCGTAGGACAACGCCTTTGCATCGCCGCGCAGCTTTCGCTGGTGCTGCTGTAAACGCAAAAAAGCCGGCGCTATGGCCGGCTTTTTTCAAGTCAAAACGAAAACGTCCGATTAGCGCGCGGCGATGCCGACATCCATGCGGCGGCGCCAAGCCGTCTGTCGCAGGCCCATCAGCCTGGAGGCCGCGGTCTTGGCCTCGGCGCGCGAGGCGGCGGCGCAGGTGCGGTATTCGAGATCGTTGACGCGCGACACCAGCGGCTCCTTGCCGAACAGGCGGGCGAGCGGACTGATACCGCCATTTACTTTCAGGTCGGAGATGGCATTGGCAACGTTGCGCGCATGGCCAAAGGCGACGACGCGGCCGGTCATGGTATGGCGCACTTCGTAGACGCCAGGACCGATCGGAGCCTCGACATGGCCGCCGCTATGCGCGTCGGGGAAACGCTTCCAGCCGCTCCAAGTCTGAACCATGATGAAAATCCTTTTTATTCGCAGTGCTTTTCGCGCCAATGCGCAGCATGAACGCGACAACTAAGGATTTGTTCCGCAGGGTCAAGGCGGCTGTTGATAAGTTTTAATCAAATGTGGCGGAGATGTGTCCGGATACCACAGCAATACGTATCCGGATTCCGGTCAGTGGCCCGGCAGCACCAGGACTTTCGGCTTAGCCGGTAGGCTCGCTTTGGATATCACTACCGAAGGTACTTCGGCGATCTCGACGTCCCACTCCTGACGCACCCGCTGCAAAAAACGATCGAGCGTATAGGCGCTGAAATAATGCATCGGGATCATCAACGGTGCTTTGAGTGCGTGTAGCACTTCCATCATGCCGTCGAGATCGAGCGTCATGTTGCCGTCGACCGGCACCATGACCGCGTCGATGCGGCCGATCTCGTTGAGCTGCGCCTGTGTCAGCGTGTGATGCAGATGGCCGAGATGGGCGATGCAGAGATTGGCGATCTCGAAAATGAAAATCGAATTGCCGTGCCGCTCGGTGTCGCCACCCCAGGTGCGGATATTGGTCGGCACGTTGCGCACGCGCACGTCCTTGTAAGTCAGATCGATCCGCGCCGGCTTTTCGTTATCCGCCCAGCCGCGCAGCACGTATTTGATGCCCGGATCGGGGCGGTCGGTGTAATGCGTCGAATGGGCGTGGTTCATCGTCGCGATGTCCGGCAGCAACGTCGGCCTGACATAATCGTTGTAGTCGGTGGCGATACGCACCAGTTGCGGGCTCTCGATCAGGAAGGTCGAGTGGCCGATGTAGTTGAGTCGCACCTGATCGGCGGCGAGCGCGGCGACTTGGTATTGCGAAGGACGGAAAGACGCAGGCGTCAACAGCGGCGAGCGCGCGGCGATCAGACCCGGGCAGTTCGCCATCATTTCGGGCTTAGCTTCCGGCTTTGCCGGCGCCGCGCCTTGCGCGAAGGCCGGCGCCAAAGACAACGACAAGGTCGCGATCAGCAAGCCCGCCGCGCCGACCAGTTTTGAATTTGCGCCGACCATGTCACTGCACCCGCATCGTTCCGGCGGGCCAAATCTGACATGGAATGGGCAAGGCCGCTATGGGGCCTCACAGCAATATGAAAGGTGGCGTTTTAACCCTCCCCCGCTTCGTGGGGGAGGGTTAAAGACTATTCGAAATAGCGGCGGTCGCGCATGGAAACGATGATGCCCTTCGGCGTCGTCACCACCCAGCGGCCTTCCTGCCGTTTGATCGACTGCACCGGGCCGAGGCCTGGCAACGGCGCGCCGGGGACGATCTGATAGATTTCGCCATGCGCCTCGACATAGATGTAGCCGCCCTGTGCAGCGCGGATCGACCAGTCCCGCACCACCGGCGGTCGCGCCGGCTGAGTTTCCGCCATCGCGATGCGCGGGGCCGGACGCGGCACCAGCACTGACACCGGCAGTGCGGCGACGGCGACCGTCTGCGGCGTCGAAATCGAACCGGTGATGTCGGCGCTTTCCTGCAAAATTTTCTCAGGCGATTTGGCCGCGCCGGTCGCGACCAATTCGCTGGCAATCTTGTCGGACGATGCGAACTGCGTCTTGAGCGTGGTTACGTCCTTGGCTAGACGCGTGATCGATTGCTGCATCGCCTGGTTTTCTTCGAGCGCGGCGACATTGACGCGCGGCGTCGCAAAGCCGGCGGTCAGCAGCGTGCCGCCGATGGCGCCGAGCACCGCGCCGATGGCGACCGACGCGGCCATGCGGGCATAGCGCCTGTGACGCGCTTTCAGCGTGAAGAATGGCGCAACCTTCGGCATTTCGGCTTCGGGGGCTTCGGATTTTTGCGCAAATGGCACCAGCGCGACGGATTTAATTTCGGGCGCGCGCTCGGATTTCGCCATGACTTCGGGCTCCGGCTTGGGCGCGATGGCCGGCTCCTCGACGGCGACCGGCCCGCTCACGGCCGGCGAGATCGATGGCGACTCTACGTCCGGTAGACCGGTCTTCGCCCCGGCTTTTACATCGCCCTTCGATTCCACTGAATTCGGTTCGGCCATGGCCATTGCTCCGCCTGCATTCGTTCACCAATCGGTAACCATGTTTTGGTTACCAATTGGTTACCGGCTGGCTGGCGGGAGCGATGCGCTGCTTCACCTCTCCCATGGGGAGAGGGAGCGGACTGAGCGAGCCGAAGCTCTCATTGCAAAAGGCGATAGATTACAGCGCCAGCCCGTTTTCGGCGGCAAGTGCCTTGAGCGAAACCACAGGCCGCGCGCCCATGTGCTGGATTACTTCGGAGGCGGCGAGCGCGCCCAGGCGGGCCGAGGTGCGGTTGTCCTTGCCATGCGAGTGCCCGACCAGGAAACCGGCGGCGAACAGATCACCGGCGCCGGTCACATCGACCACTTTCTCGAGCGGCATGGCCTGCACCGCTTCGGCGCCATCACGCGTCACCACCACGCAGCCTTTTTCGCTGCGCGTCACCACCGCGAGCCTCGAATCGCCGCGCAACGCCTTGACTGCGACGTCGAAGTCGGCGGTTTCGTACAGGCTTTTCAATTCGCTTTCGTTGGCGAAAACAATATCGACGGTGCCCTTGCGGATCAGGTTGAGAAATTCGGCGCGGTAGCGATCGACGCAAAATGAATCCGAAAGCGTGAGCGCGACCTTGCGCCCGGCCTTGTGCGCGATCGCGGACGCCTTGACGAAAGCCTCTTTCGCCTGCGGCGGATCCCACAAATAGCCTTCGAGATAAACGACGGCCGCCGACGACACCGCCGTTTCGTCGATGTCGGACGGTTTGAGGTCCTGCGCGGCGCCGAGAAAGGTGTTCATGGTGCGCTCGCCGTCCGGCGTCACCATGATGTAGCAGCGCGCGGTGGAGGGACCGGAGGTCGCCGGCTTGGCGTCGAAGGTGACACGGGCGGCGCGGATGTCATGCGCGAAGGCCTTGCCGAGTTCGTCATCCTTGACCTTGCCGATGAAGGCCGCGCGCCCGCCGAAAGACGCCACGCCCACAATGGTATTGGCCGCGGAACCGCCCGAGCTTTCGCTGGCCGGGCCCATGGCGTCGTAAATCTTGGCGGCGCGCGCTTCGTCGATCAGCGCCATGCCGCCTTTGTTCATACCATGGGCGGCGAGGAAATCGTCCTCGGTGCGGGCGATCACGTCCACGATAGCGTTGCCAATGCCGAGTACGTCGAAGCGGGGAGCGGTCATAATTACCTCGTCAGTCACACGCCGCGCACTATAACCGCCGAGCGCAGCGGCGCAATGCAGGGACTATTCATTCCCGCCCCCCGCGCTTACGCATAAGCAAAAACGAATATTCGGCGGTCGGCAGTGCCAGCCATCCCACGACGATGGTAAAGACCTGTGGGTGGAGGCCCATCCGATGTCGCTCGCGCGGAATATTGTCACGGTCGGTGGCGGAACGCTGGTTTCGCGGCTGCTCGCATATCTGCGCGATGCCTGGATCGCGGCATTGCTGGGGGCCGGACTGTTCGCGGAAGCTTTTTTCGCAATGTTGCAGGTGGTCAATTTCTTCCGCCGTCTGCTCGCCGACGGCGCGTTGAATGGCGCTTTCGTGCCTATCTTTGTCGCGCTGCGCGGCAGTGAGGACGGCGAGGCCAATGCCAACCGCTTCACCCGCCGCAGCCTGATCGCGATGCTGTGCATCGGCGGTGGCGTCGCGCTGCTGCTAAATATTTTCGCGTGGCCGTTGATGGCGCTGGTGGCGCCCGGCTTCGGGCCGGAGCGGCATGCGGTGGCGAGCCTGCTGATGGCGATTGCCACGCTCTATATCGGCTTCGCGGGCGTGGTAGCAGTGCTGGCGGCGGCGTTGAACGCGGAGAACCGCGTCGCGGCCGTCGCGGCCAGCACGATTACATTCAATCTGACGATGGTGGCGGCGCTCGTCTTCACCATCGGTCAAGGCGTGCAGCCTTTCGCACTGGCGATCTGGCTCGCTGGCAGCATCGTGGTTGCGGGCATCGCGCAGCTTCTGATTACGGCCATTGCCTGGCTCTTGACCGGCAAACGCTGGCAAGTGTCGCGCGCGCGCGTACCCGAGCAGACCGCCACTTTTCTTGCGCGTGCGGCCCCCAGTGTGATCGCGGCCGGCATTCCGCAATTAAAACTGATCGCCGCCGCGGCGATTGTTTCATCGACGCCGGCGGCGGTGTCGTGGATGTATTACGCCAACCGGCTTTACGAATTGCCGCTCGGCATCGCGTCGATTGCCATTGCCGCGGTGATTGTGCCGCGTCTCGTTGCCGCCCTGCGCGATGGCGGCGAGGCTTTGGCGCACGAGCAATCGCGCGCTTTCGAACTGACGCTTGGACTGGCGCTGCCGGCGGCGGCGGGCTTTGCGTTATTGGCAACGCCGATTGCCGGCGGGCTGTTCGAACATGGCGCGTTCAATGCCGGCGACACAGCGGCGGTGGCGGCGATCCTGACCGCCATCTGTGCCGGACTGCCTGGGCATGTGCTGGAGAAATTATTCGGCGCGGTGTCCTTCGCCAATGGCGATACCAGGACGCCGATGCTGACCGCGCTCTGCGGCCTCGCGGTTGCGATTGCCGGCGGACTGCTTTTGTTTCCGACCTACGGAACTATCGGCGCGGCCGCCGCCGTTGCAATTTCCGGCTGGGTGGGCGCGACGCTACTTGGACTGACGATCCACAAACGCGGCTGGCTGCGCTTCGATGCCGCCGCCGGTTCGCGGCTCACGCGCATCGTCGTCGCCACCGCTATCATGGCCGCCGTAGTCGGCGCAGGTCTGATGGCCATGCACGCCGCCTTCCCGCAGGAAGCCCATTCGCTCGGCGGACGGGTGGCGATGCTGGCCGTGCTGGTGGCGCTGGGGTTGGCGGTTTATGGCGCGGCGCTGCATTTTCTAGGCGTCGCGAAACTCAAGGATTTGATCGCCGCGCTACGCAATGGCACCTGAACGCTCTTTCTAAACTCTTGCGTCCTGCGCCTCCGCCGTGGCATTGCTCCCCCTCAATCGAAGGGAAGCGACAATGGCGTTCAAGGAACGCGTCTTTTCCGGCGTGCAGCCGACCGGCAATCTGCACCTCGGCAATTATCTCGGCGCCATCACGAAATTCGTGGCGTTGCAGGACAAGTATGACTGCATTTATTGCGTGGTCGATCTGCACGCCATCACGGTCTGGCAAGATCCGCCGGAACTGACCCACACTACGCGCGAAGTGACGGCGGCTTTCATCGCCTGCGGCATCGACCCGAAGAAGCAGATCATCTTCAACCAGAGCCAGGTCGCCGAGCACGCCGAGCTTGCCTGGGTGTTCAATTGCGTCGCCCGCCTCGGCTGGCTCAACCGCATGACCCAGTTCAAGGAAAAAGCCGGCAAGGACCGCGAGAACGTATCGGTCGGCCTCTATGCCTATCCGAATTTGATGGCGGCCGATATTCTGGTTTATCGCGCCACGCATGTGCCGGTCGGCGAAGACCAGAAGCAGCATCTCGAATTGTCGCGCGACATCGCGCAGAAATTCAACGTCGACTTCGCATCGTCGATTACTGCGCATGGCTATGGCGACGCGTTCTTCCCGCTACCGGAACCGATCATCCAGGGTCCGGCGACGCGCGTGATGAGCCTGCGCGACGGCTCGAAGAAAATGTCGAAGTCGGAGCCGTCCGATTATTCGCGCATCAACCTAACCGACGATGCCGATGCGATCGCGCAGAAAATCCGCAAGGCGAAAACCGATCCCGAACCTTTGCCGAGCGAAGAAAAGGGCCTCGAGCCGCGCCCGGAAGCCGACAACCTGGTCGGCATCTACGCCGCGCTCTCGAACACCAACAAGGCCGACGTGCTGCGCGAGTTCGGCGGTTCGCAGTTTTCGGTTTTCAAATCCGCGCTGGTCGATCTCTCGGTCGCCAAGCTCGGGCCGATTGGCGATGAAATGAAAAAGCTCACGCAGGATCCGGTCTATATCGATTCGATATTGGCCGATGGTTCGCAGCGCGCCTCGGCGATCGCGGGCGAAACCATGAAAGCGGTCAAGGACATCGTCGGTTTCGTGCGGCGGTAAATTTTTCTCTCTTTGCACTGCGCAAATTTCGGGCACAGCTTCAAAAGTCAAGTCTTGTCGCCGCCGCGCCGGTCATGCCACCATTCGCCGCTTGTGCGTTGCGAATCCCTGCTTGACCGAACGCCGCGAGGAACGACGATGCCGAACAAGCGCCGCAGCTACGAAGCCGGCCATAAGCGCAAATATCTGGTGGTGATCGACGACACCGAGGAATGCGACCGCGCCGTATTCTGGGCCGCCAAGCGCGCCGGCCGCACCAAGTCGCATATCGTCATGCTGCGCGTTCTGGAAACCGCCGAGCGCAATCAGCAATGGCTCGGCGTCGCCGACATCATGAAGGCCGAGGCGATGGAGGCGGCAAATGCCGTGCTCGACAAATTCGCCGCACGCATCAAGAAGATCGGCAGCGCCGAACCCGGCCGCGTCATCCGCGAGGGCAACACTTCGGAGGAGATCGTCAAGCTGATCGACGAGGATGCCGACATCGGCATTCTGGTGCTGGCCGCCGGCACCGGCAAGGAAGGCCCCGGCCCGCTCATCACCAATCTGGCCAAGACCGTCGCCACGTTTCCGATTCCCGTCGCCATTGTTCCCGGACAGTTGAGCGACGATGATCTTGAGGCGATGGCATAAGGTTTTCAGCCGGTTGACCTCGCCCTGCACAGGGGCCATCTATCTGGTACAGTCCACCCATCCACGGGCCTTGAACCCGCTGCGATAGGAGCCAAACGATGTTCATCCAGACCGAATCGACGCCCAATCCGGCGACCCTGAAATTCCTGCCCGGCCGCGGCGTGCTCGAGAGCGGCACGCTCGACATGCCGACCAAAGAGGCCGCCGCGCAATCGCCGCTGGCCGAGAAATTGTTCGACCTGCCGAATGTGTGCGGCGTGTTCTTCGGCTCGGATTTCATCTCCGTCACCAAGAGCGACGGCGATTGGCAGCAGATCAAGCCGGCGATCCTCGGCGCCATCATGGAACATTATATGTCGGGCGCGCCGCTGGTTAAGACCGGCGGTGAAGCCGCGGCGGACGACGAGTTCTTCGACGAGAAGGACACCGAGACGGTCGCCACCATCAAGGACCTGATCGAGACGCGCGTGCGGCCGGCGGTGGCCGGCGACGGCGGCGACATCACCTTCAAGGGCTACAAAGAAGGCGTCGTGTTCCTGCAAATGAAGGGCGCCTGCTCGGGCTGTCCGTCCTCGACCGCGACGCTGCAACACGGCATCCAGAACCTGCTCAAGCATTTCGTGCCGGAAGTCACCGAGATTCGGCCGGTTTGATCCAGCCGCGAAAGGCGCGTCAAACACCGTCATGCGCGTCTTTGCCATCGATACCGCGCTCGAGGCCTGCTCGGCCGCCGTGCTCGACACCGGGCACGGCGCCATCGTCGCGCATGAATCGATCCCGATGGCGCGCGGCCATGCCGAAGCCTTGATGCCGCTGATCGCGCGCGTCATCGCCGCCAGCAAGCTCGACTTTTCGCAGATCGACCGTTTCGCCGTCACCACCGGCCCCGGCAGCTTCACCGGCCTGCGCGTCGGCATCGCGGCGGCGCGCGGGCTCGGACTTGCTGCCGCAAAGCCCGTCATCGGACTATCGACGCTCGCGGCCTTTGCCGCGCCCTTGATCGCCGCCGACGCCACCATTCCGGTGGTGGTGGCAATCGACGCGCGTCACGATCACGTCTATCTGCAAGTCTTCGCGTCCGGCGCCCGCACGCTGGTGACGCCGCGCGTAGTGCGGCTGGCGGAAGCTTTGCAACTGGCGCGCGGCGGCGCGCCGCGCATCATCGGCAGCGCCGCCAAAATGCTCGCCGCGCTCTGGCTCGGCCCCGACCGCCCGCCGACCTCGGTCGACGCCGCGACTGCGCCCGAGATCGGCTGGGTGGCGCGGCTCGGCGCCGCCGCCGACGAAAACGCCTCGCCGCCGAAGCCGTTTTATCTGCGCCCGCCCGACGCGCAGCCGCAGCACGCGGCGCAACTGGCACGCCGATGAGCGGCTTTCTCGGTTTTCTCTTCGCGCGCCGCGAACCGGTCCTCTCGGACGCCGGCGCGCGCGACGCCGCACCAATCGCCGCGCTGCATGCCGCCTCGTTTCGACGCGGCTGGAGCGAGGAAGAAGTTGAAAGCATGCTGAGCGATCACGCCGTGATCGCGCATCGCGCCATGCTGGGCCGCGCGCTCACAGGCTTCGTCATGTCGCGCTCGGCCACCGACGAGGCGGAAATTTTATCAATCGCGGTTGCGCGCCGGGGGCAGGGACGCGGATTGGCGCGGCAATTGCTGACCTTGCATCTGCGCCGGCTGGCGGCCCTGGGGCGGCGGGCGGTGTTTCTGGAAGTCGATGAACACAACATACCGGCGATCAGGCTCTACCAGCAAGCCGGTTTTCGCGAAATCGCACGGCGGGAAAATTATTACCCACTACCCGGCGGCAAGACCGCCGCCGCCTTGGTACTGCGGCGGGATATAGCGTAAACTCCTTTTCCGCGCCCCGGATGATATGGACGCGGCCTCTCCCATCAAGCCGAGACGCGACCCGTGGCAGCGCCTGACAAAAACCTCTCCGAGCGGAGAAATATCGAGGCGCTCTGCGCCGCCAAGGGCATGCGCATGACCGAGCAGCGCCGCACCATCGCGCGCGTGCTGGCGGAATCCGACGACCATCCCGATGTCGAGGAATTGTACCGGCGCTGCGCCAAAGTCGACGAGCGCATTTCGATCTCCACCGTCTACCGCACCGTGCGCCTGTTCGAGGATTCCGGCATTATCGAGCGGCACGATTTCCGCGAGGGCCGCGCCCGCTATGAAACCAGCCCGGAAGCGCACCACGACCACCTCATCAACTTGCGCAACGGCGAGGTGATCGAATTCACCTCCGAGGAAATCGAGCGGCTGCAAACCGAGGTCGCGCGCAAGCTCGGCTATAAACTGGTCGATCACCGGCTTGAGCTCTACGCCGTGCCGCTTAAAGACGACAAGAAAAGCTAGCCAATGGCACCGAGCCGTCCAATTCAAACTCCGCTCATTCCCGCTACCCGCCTACGCTCACTTCGTGAGCTTCGGCGCGCTGTGAGTCCGCCGAAGCGCGGAGCGCGAAGGCGGAAGGCGGGAATCCAGAATCATATATGCGGCGCCGTTGCGCTGTTGCCCTGGGTCCCCGCTTTCGCGGGGACGAGCGGATAGGCCATGGTCCGCGCGCTCCTGATCGCCGCGTTCTTTTTCACCATGACGCCGCTGCTGATTTCGATCCAGTGGCTGCTCGGCAAGCTTAGACTTCCCGGCTGGGGCTTCATCGCCTCGAATTATTATCGCGTGCTGTGCAAAATATTGGGCATTCGCGTGCGTGTCGATGGCCAGCCTGCGCGCGACGGCGCCGTACTGTTTGTTTCGAATCACGTCTCCTGGTCCGACATTCTGGCGATCGGCTCGGTCATGCCGGTCGCCTTCGTATCGAAAGCCGAAGTCGGCAAATGGCCGCTGGTCGGCATCACCGCGCGCTTGCAAAAAACCGTGTTTGTCGACCGCGCACGCCGCCAGCAGACTGGCGACGCCATCACGGAAATCGTGAAGCGGCTGCACGACGGCATCCCGGTCGTGCTGTTCGCGGAAGGAACTTCGAGCGACGGCAACCGCGTGCTGCCCTTTCGCTCGGCGCTGATCGGCGCGGTGCGCGAAGCGGGGGCGCGCGCGCAAGGCGGCGTCACCGTGCAGCCGATGTCGATCGGCTATACGCGCGTCAACGGCATTCCGATGGGGAGGCTGCATCGCCCGCTCATCGCCTGGTACGGCGATCTTGACTTCATGCCGCATATCCGCGCGCTGCTCCGGGCCGGTCCCATCGACGCCGTGGTGAGCTATGGCGAGCCATTCACCGCCGACGGCCTGAGCGACCGCAAGGCGCTGGCCAAAAAGCTGGAAGACGCGGTGCGGCGGCTCAATGTGGCGATACTGCATCCGGCCCCGGTGGCGGCCGCGCGCTAGGCGGAACGTTTATTTTTGCCCGAAAAGGCGCTAAGACCGCCGCAACCGCCCGCAGCGGCGGAAAATTCATTTTGTTTCAACAGGATGATCGACCGGGACAGGCCCTGACCCGGAGGGTTACACTCTCCAAACGCCGCACATACGAGCCGCATGAACACGCGCAAAGTCCACGTCAAATCCTTCGGCTGCCAAATGAACGTCTACGATTCCAATCGTATGGCGGACACTTTGGCACCCGCCGGCTACAGCGAAACCGCGCATCCGGCCGAAGCCGATCTGGTCATCCTTAACACCTGCCACATCCGCGAAAAGGCGGTCGACAAGGTCTATTCCGAAATCGGCCGCATCCGCGAGATGAAAGAGGCGGCGGCGCTTGACGGCCGTCGCATGCTGATCGCGGTCGCCGGCTGCACCGCGCAGGCCGAGGGCGAAGAGATCATGCGCCGCACCGACGCGGTCGATCTGGTGGTGGGCTCGCAGAATTATCATCGTCTGCCCGCCTTGCTCGCGCGCGTGCTCGCGGGCGAGAAGATTGTCGATACCGAATTTCCGGCCGAGGATAAATTCGATGCGCTGGCGCAACCGTCGCCGCGGCAAATCGCCAAGCGCGGCGTCTCGGCTTTCGTGACCGTGCAGGAAGGCTGCGACAAGTTCTGCACCTTCTGCGTGGTGCCTTACACGCGCGGCGCCGAAGTCTCGCGCCCGGTCGAGAAGATCATCGCCGATGTCGAACGGCTGGCAGCAAACGGTGTGCGCGAGATTTCGCTGATCGGGCAGAACGTCAACGCCTATCATGGCCTTGATGCCGATGGATCGCCCGTGACGCTCGGACAATTGCTGCGGCGTCTGGCGCGCGTGCCCGGCATCGCGCGCTTGCGCTACATGACCAGCCACCCGCGCGACATGCTGAACGGCATGTGCGACGACCTGATTGCCGCGCATGGCGATCTGCCCGAACTGATGCCTTATGTGCATCTGCCGGTGCAATCCGGCTCCGACCGTATGCTGACGGCGATGAATCGCAAGCACACGCGCGCGGACTATGTCGAAGCAATCGCGCGCTTGCGCAATGCGCGCGGCGATCTCGCCTTCACCTCGGACTTTATCGTCGGCTTTCCGGGCGAGACCGAGCAGGACTTCCGCGACACGCTCGCGCTTGCCGAAGAGGTCAACTTCGCCACCGCCTACACCTTCATCTATTCGCCACGCCCCGGCACGCCGGCGGCGGCGCTCGACGACCAGGTGCCGGAAGCGGAAAAGGCCGAACGCCTGCAACGATTACAGGCCGTTATCACCCGGCAATGGCGTGCCTTTAATGGCTCTTTCCTGGGCAAAACCATGGATGTGCTGCTCGAAAAGCCCGGCAAACTCCCTGGGCAATTGGTCGGTCGCTCCCCATATTCGCAGTCGGTGCATGCCATGGCGAAACCCGAACGGATCGGTTCCATTGTGAAAGTTACCATCGACGAAATCGGAACCAACACGCTGTCCGGCGTATTGGCGCGTGAAGAGCGCGCGCCGTCGCTTGCCACTTTGGGAGCATAGAACACACCTTGCGCACGTCGGATCCCGTGATCCCGCCCGCCGCGACTTCGGAAGAAACTGCAACGACCCAGGTCGTGCTGGCTTTCGAGGATAACCGGCTCGCCTCGGCGCTGTTCGGCCAATACGGGCAGAACCTCGCTTTGATCGAACGCCGCCTCGGCGTGGTGGCGGACCAGCGCGGCAATCACGTGACGCTGGAAGGCTCGCGCGGCGCCTGCGAGCAGGCGCGCCGCGTGCTCGACGGGCTTTATGAGCAGATCAAGCGCGAGCAGGATCTCTCGACCGGCGATGTCGAAGGCGCCATAAGACAGGCGATCGCGCAGGGCTCGCTGTTCGATTTCGGCCCGGGAAGCGCGCGCGCCGCCTTCGAGGAAATCAATTTGCGCAAGCGCCCGGTGCGCGCCCGCACCGCCGCGCAGGATGCCTACATCCGCGCGCTCAAGAAACACTCGCTCGTATTCGGCACCGGGCCCGCCGGCACCGGCAAGACCTGGCTCGCGGTCGCGCAGGCGATCCAGATGTTCGAGCGCAAGGAAGTCGACCGCATCATTCTGTCGCGTCCAGCGGTCGAAGCGGGCGAACGGCTGGGCTTTCTGCCCGGCGACATGCGCGAGAAAGTCGATCCCTATCTGCGGCCGATCTACGACGCGCTGCACGACCTGATGGACGTGCGCGTGGTCGAGCGCGCGCTCGAAGCCGGCGACATCGAAATCGCGCCACTTGCCTTCATGCGCGGGCGTACGCTCGCAAACGCCTGCGTCATTCTCGACGAGGCGCAGAATACCACCTCGATGCAGATGAAAATGTTTCTGACGCGGCTCGGCGAAAACAGCCGCATGATCGTCACCGGCGACCCGAGCCAAGTCGACTTGCCGAATGGGCAAGTCTCCGGGCTCGCCGAAGCGGTGCGCCTGCTCGACGGCGTCGAGGGTATCGGCCATGTCGCCTTCGGCGCGCAGGACGTGATCCGGCACGAACTGGTGCAGCGCATCGTCGAAGCCTATGACCGCGGCGGCCCGTCCGCAGCCAAAACGCCCGAGAACAGGAAATGAGCGCCGTCACCGCCGATATCGTGGTGGAGAGCGAGTTATGGCACGCGCAGCCCAAGGCAGAGGCCGTTGTGCGCGCCGCCATCGCGGCCTCCACCGCGCACTCAACACGCGACGGCGAAGTGAGTATCCTGCTCAGCGATGATTCGGCGGTGCGCGAACTCAACCGGCAATGGCGCGGGCTCGACCATCCGACCAACGTGCTGTCGTTTCCGGCGCCGCAATCGCCGGCCGCTGAAGGTCTCCTCGGCGATATCGTCATCGCCTACGAGACGTTGCAAAGGGAATCCGAGGATGAAGGCCGCGACTTCCTGCATCACCTCGCCCATCTCGCGGTGCACGGCTTTCTCCATCTCATCGGCTACGATCATCGCAACGACGCAGAGGCCGAGGCGATGGAAGCGATTGAGAGCAGGATCATGATTGCGATGAACATGCCCGACCCCTGGCTGAGCCGCGATCTCGCCATGACGGCGCTTAATGGTGATGATTAGTCGCGATGCCTGACAGCGATTCCACCAGCCCTAGTCATCCCGAGAGCGCACCATTCGAGCCGCGCCTTCTGCCGGTGCCGGTGACGCCCGCGCGAGAGAATGGCGGCAACTGGATCGTGCGCACCTTCCGCGCGCTGTTTGGGATCAGGCCGAGCACCATCCGTGCCGACCTCAAGGATGTGCTCGACGCCATGACGCCCGGCGAATCCGGCTTCTCGCCGGAAGAAAGCCGGATGCTGCGAAATATTCTGGGTCTGCGCGAACGCCGCGTCGGCGACGTGATGGTGCCGCGCGCCGATATCGTCGCCGTGCAACAGGACATCCAGATCGGCGAATTACTGATGGTATTCGAAAAAGCCGGGCATTCTCGATTGGTCGCCTATAACGACACGCTCGACGATCCCGTCGGCATGGTGCATATCCGCGACCTGATCGCCTACATGACCGCGCATGCCGCTGTCGATCCGGAAAAGAACGCCAGGCGCAAGAAGCCGCTGCCGGCCGGGCTCGATCTCAAGGCAATCGATCTCGCCATGTCTTTGTCGCTCGCCAAGATCGTGCGCGAAATTTTGTTCGTGCCGCCATCGGCGCGCGCGATGGACCTGTTGGCGCGCATGCAGGCCAAACAGATTCATCTGGCGCTGGTGGTCGACGAATATGGCGGCACCGACGGCATCGTCTCGATCGAGGATATCGTCGAACAGATCGTCGGCGATATCGCCGACGAACATGACGAAGACGAGAATACCGATGTGGTGCGCCAGCCGGATGGCTCCTTCATCGCCGACGCGCGCGCCAAGATCGAGGACGTCGCAGGCATTGTTGGACACGATTTCGATGTCGGTGACGCTGCTGAAGAAGTCGATACTTTGGGCGGCTATCTGGTGACGCGGGCCGGGCGCTTGCCGCTGCGCGGGGAGTTGATCCCCGGCCCCGGCCTGTTCGAATTCGAAGTGCTCGATGCCGATCCGCGCCGCATCAAGCGCGTGCGCATCAGCCGGCTGGCCGAGAAGCGGCAAAAGCCGCGCGAGCAGCCGGGACGCGAACCAGGGCGCGATACCGTTCGCAAGCGCGGCGAGCCTGACGCCGTGCTGGCCGGCACCGCGCCGCCGACGCTCAATCTCGATGAGACGCCGATTTCGCCCGATGCTTCATCGTCGCGCGCGCGCCGGCCGTGATATTTATTCGCCTCGCCACAAAAGCCGCGCATGCGACCGTGCTCGCTTTCGGCCTGAGGCGCGCGCTTATCGCAATCGTCGCCGGTGCCTTGTCGGCTTTGTCGGTCGCACCCTTCGATGCCTGGCCGATCCTCTTTTTCACAGTGCCGGTGATGGTCTGGCTGGTCGACGGCTCCGCCGCCGGACGCTGGAGCGGCGCCTGGACCGCCGGACTTGCCGGCTGGTGTTTCGGCTTCGGCTATTTCGTCGCCGGACTTTACTGGATCGGCTACGCCTTTCTGGTCGACGCGAAAACATTCGGCTGGCTGTTGCCGCTCGCGGTTGCCGGCTTGCCGGCTTATCTCGCCATTTTCACCGGACTGGGTCTCGCCGCCGCGCGCATCGTCTGGGTGCGCGGACCGCAGCGCATATTGGCGCTGGCGGCGATGCTGACCATCGCCGAATGGCTGCGCGGCCATGTGCTGACGGGATTTCCCTGGAATACTTTTGGCTATGCGCTCACTCAGCCTTTGGCTTTGGCGCAAAGCGTGTCGCTCACCGGCATCTGGGGGCTGACGTTTATAGCGGTCGCGGTCTTTGCCAGTCCGGCCGTGCTGGCCGACGACCGCGCCGACACGCCGCATCCCTGGCGCGCGCCATCGATCGCCGTGCTGGTGCTGGCGGGGCTTGCGGCATACGGCGCGGCGCGGCTGGCGATCCATCCGACGGAATACGTCAAAGGCGTGCGCCTGCGCATCATGCAGCCGAATTTGCAGCAGGACGTGAAATTCAATTACGCCGCCAAGGATGAGGTGATGGCGCGCTATCTTTCGCTGTCCGACCGCGCCACCGGGGCGCAGTCGAGCGGCGTGCGCGACGCGACGATTTTGATCTGGCCGGAGTCGGCCTTTCCGTTTTTCCTGGCGCGTGAGCCGGGCGCGCTGGCGCAGATTTCGGGGCTGCTCAAGCCGGGTACCGAATTGATCACCGGCGCGGTACGGCCAGCGCCCTCGCCATCGACCTCGGCGCCACACGCTTACAACTCGGTCTATGTCATCGATCCGGACGGCTCGATCCGCGGCATTTACGACAAAGTGCACCTGGTGCCGTTCGGCGAATATCTGCCGTTTCAGCGCATGCTGGAAAAGATCGGCCTGCGCCAACTCACCAAGCAGATCGGCGGATTTCTCGCCGGCAATCGCCGCCGCGCCATGGAGGTGCCGGGCGCCCCCAAGGTGCTGCCGCTGATCTGCTATGAGGCGATTTTTCCGGGCGCCGCGGTGCCGGAAAATGAACGGCCGGGCTGGCTGGTTAACGTGACCAATGACGGCTGGTTCGGCATCAGCACCGGGCCTTATCAGCATTTTCAACAGGCGCGTGTGCTGGCGATCGCGGAAGGACTGCCGCTGGTGCGCGCCGCCAATACCGGCATTTCCGGCGTCATCGACCCGGTCGGCCGCGTCATAACCTCATTACCGCTAGGCGTAGAGGGCGTTCTCGACGCCAACCTGCCGAAAGCGATCCCGCCCACGCTGTTTGTCAGCCTCGGTAGCTACCCGATCCTGATTATGCTGCTCTACAGCTTCGCCGCGATTGCCCGCCGAAGATTTCACCCCTAGATTGAACCGGCGTGTGTTCAAGGGCCTGAGTTGTTAGGCATACAAGTATAAGTTTTGACGAGAAAAATTCATCGTACAGCAACTCCATGTGAATAACATTGAAAACAATACATAATTTTCAATCTTCTTTGGCGTAGACGGGCAATCTGTGGGAAATCACGGATTGCATAAAGGGCAACACCTGTGACATTACGCTACACAATGGTGGCATAGGAGAAATTTATGGCTAAGAAGGCTCCCAATCCGATCGACAAGCATGTCGGCTCGCGCGTGCGCATGCGCCGGATGATGCTGAGCATGAGTCAGGAAAAGCTCGGCGATGCCCTCGGCCTGACGTTTCAGCAAGTTCAGAAATACGAAAAAGGCACCAACCGCATCGGCGCCAGTCGTTTGCAGGCGATCGCTAATATTTTGCAGGTGCCTGTTTCGTTTTTCTTCGAAGGCGCGCCGCATATCCCCGGTCATTCGGGCGGCATGGGAGAAGCGCCGTCGCCGGCTTACGTTTCCGACTTTCTCGCCACCTCCGACGGCCTGTCGCTGACCAAATCGTTTATGCGCATCAAGAACAGTAAATTGCGCCGGCGCATTGTGGATCTGGTCGAACAGATCGCTGGCGACGAATAACCGACGCGGCGCTTTCCGCGCTTCGTGAGGTTTTGCATTGACCGGGTCCGGACACGTCCGGGCTCGGATGCCGTTTAAGCCGATCCAGCAACAGCCGCGCAAAAGTGGGATCGAACCGCGTTCTGCCGCGCGCCTGGTGGCTATTGCCCACCATTGCCCGCACCTTGACCTCGCGCGCCGCCGCTGTAAGAACCACCCCGACGGGAAACGGCGCGGCGGGAAAGCCGCGACACGGGAGGAGTTTATCTGTGGCGCACAAAAATTTTCTGTTCACCAGCGAATCGGTTTCCGAAGGCCATCCGGACAAGGTCTGCGATCAGATTTCCGACGCGGTGCTCGACGCCTTTCTTGAAAACGACATTAAGCTCGGAATTTCCGACGACAGCGCGGTGAACACGCGGCTCGGCTGCGAAACGCTCACCACCACCAACAAGATCGTGATCGCCGGCGAAGGCCGCGGCCAGTCGCCCTTCTTCGAGAAGCACGGCGGCAAGACGGTGGTGAATCGCGAGATGATCACCAAGATCGCGCGCGGCGTGGTCAGCGACATCGGCTACGACCAGGACGGTTTCTCCGACTACGGCGCCGACGTCGAAGTGCTGTTGCACGGCCAGTCGCCCGACATCGCCATGGGCGTCGATGCCAAGAAGAAAAAGAGCGGCGAAGAAGAAGGCGCCGGCGACCAGGGCATGATGTTCGGCTTTGCCTGCACCGAGAGCGAAGTCTATGAAAAGAATTCCTTCATGCCTGCGCCGATTTATTTCGCGCACAAGATTCTGAAAGTTCTCGCCGACAAGCGCCACTCCGGTGCGCTCGCCGACTTACAGCCCGACTCGAAGAGCCAGGTGACGGTGAAATATGTCGACGGCAAAGCGGTCGGCTGCACCAAGGTCGTGGTCTCGACCCAGCACAACGAAAAAAGCCGCAACGCCAAGAAATACACACCGGGCATGGTCAAGGACCTGATCGAGCAGACGGTGACCGCGGCGCTGCCGAAAGGCTGGATGCCGGCCAAGTCTTCCGACTTCCTGGTCAACCCGACCGGCAACTTCGTCATCGGCGGTCCCGATGGCGACTGCGGCCTCACCGGCCGCAAGATCATCGTCGACACTTACGGCGGCTACGCCCCGCATGGCGGCGGCGCCTTCTCCGGCAAGGACCCGACCAAGGTCGATCGTTCCGCCGCTTACGCCACGCGCTACCTCGCCAAGAACGTGGTCGCCTCCGGCGTTGCCGAGCGCTGCACCATTCAGGTGGCTTACGCCATCGGCGTCGCTGACCCGATGTCGGTGCTGGTCGATCTGCACGGCACCGGCCAGGTCGATGAGAAGAAGCTCGAAAAAATACTGCCGCAGCTTTTCCGTCTGACCCCGACCAATATCCGCCGCACGCTCAAGCTCAACAAGCCGATCTACCGGCGCACCGCGGCCTACGGTCATTTCGGCCGCGCCCCCGACAAGGACGGCGGCTTCTCCTGGGAGAAAACCGACCTCGCCGACGCGATCAAGCGGGCGTGCAAATGACCGGCTAGAGCGTTTTCGAGCGAAGTGGGTACCGGTTCGCGTGAAGAAAACGCGATAAAATAAAAGCTAGAGCCCCGGCTTTGATTCCATCAAAGCCGGAAAGGCTCTAGCCGGTCATCCCCCGCGAAAGCGGGGCATTTCAGTTTTAGAGAGACACTGTATTGTCCGTCGCTGTGAACGACCAGCCGGACAAGGAATTCCAGCGCGCCTTCTTCGGACGCAAGAAGGGCCATCCCTTGCGCGCGCGGCAGGTCGAACTGTTCGAAGAATTATTGCCGAAGCTCGCGCTCGATATGAGCAAGCCGACGCCGGCCGATCTCGCAACGCTGTTTCCGCACAAGCCCGCGACACTGCGCCTGGAAATCGGCTTCGGCGGCGCCGAGCATCTGATCGCGCAGGCGTTGGCGCATCCGGATTGCGGGTTCATCGGCGCCGACGGTTTTCTCAACGCCATCGGCAAGGCCCTGGTCGCCATCGACGATAACGATCTTGAGAATGTTCGCTTGCAGCACGGCGACGCCAGCGAACTGCTCGACTGGCTGCCGGCGAATTCATTCACCCGCATCGATCTGCTCTACCCCGACCCATGGCCGAAGCGGCGGCAATGGAAGCGGCGTTTCATTCAGGATGACAGTTTGGTGCGGCTGGCGCGCCTGCTCAAGCCGGGCGGCGAATTACGTTTCGCCACTGACATCGCGAGCTACATGACCTATGCGCTGGCGCGCGTGATGCGTTCGAATGATTTTACTTGGACCGCAGAAGTGGCCGACGACTGGCGCAAGCCTTGGGAGGGTTTTTCGCGCACGCGTTATGAGGCGAAAGCCATCCGTGAAGGACGCACGCCGGCGTATTTTATTTTTCGCAAGATTTAGCTCGCGAATTATTCGCCAGTGCCTTGCCGCACCTGCCAGAAGCGCACCACGCGTTGCGCGGTCGCCGCGGTCAGCCGTTCGAAATTCTCGAATGCATCGTCGAGCGTCTGCTGCGAGGTCTTGGTGCCGGGCCGCGAGGCGATCACCGCCTTGACGGTCGGCCAGCCGAAATTAGCCGAACGCGCGAGGATCAGCACCGGATCGGCGCGCTCGCCGTTCATCAAGCGGTCGACCACTTCAACCGGCACCGCGCACAAAGTCGACAGCGCGGCGATGGTCTCTTCGTATTTGCCGGCCTCCGCGTAGCTGACGATATCGGCTTCGGTCAGCTTGCGCTCCTTATGCAGCGCGCGCACGGTCGCCAGCGCGGCCGCATAATTGCGCGGCGCGGCCTTGGCGCCGACCTCGTCGGTCACCACCGCCAGCACGCGGCGGATTTCGGCTTGCGTCTCAGGCTTGGCCTGCGCCAGCAAACGCTTCTGCACCACCTCGCTCGCCTGCATCAGCAACTGACGAAACAGGCGCGGCGGAATGTCGGTGCGTTGGCCGACCTTTTCGGCAAGGGCGCCGTCTTCTTGCGATCGCTTGACCAAGTTCGTGAAGGCGCCTTCCGACAGCTTGGCCGCCTTGTTGGTCGCGATGGTATGCGCCACGTCGCGGTCGCCGCGCTTCACCAATATGTCGGCCAAGGCTTCGCTGATGCCGGCGCGCGCCGACATCGCCACCAGATGCGCCTGGCTTTTGGTCTCGGCGATGGTCATCAGGTCGGTGTCGGCGATCCTGGCGCTCTTGAGCACCGGACCGGCGACGTCGATATCGTCGCTGCGCGCCAGCCTGCCGACGACGCCGGACGGCGCGTTCGGCACTGGCGCGATGCGGCGCGCGAGTTCCGCCAAGGCCTTGGCTTCGATTTCCTCGATCAAAGTGCCGATGACATCGTCAAACAATGCGATATGGCTCGGATTGAAGGCTGCCACCCCGTCCAGGAACAGACTGGTAATGCGCCGCAGCGTCTCGGCGCGCTTTTCAGCCGAGCCGTGCTGGACGACATCTTCCAATTCGGGCAGCAGCGACGCGGGAGCACTCATACTTTAACCTGCACGAAAAACCTGTGAAATCCGCTTTTAACCAAATTAGGGACAGTTTCTGAAGGAAGAGTTAGCCCACCAAATGGCCTCAAGCCTTGCATGAAGGCCGAAATCGGCTATATTTGCATCGTCAATCCAGACACCCTCATAACCATCCGAGGTTTTGAGAGTGGGTCCCCCGGGGCCCGCTCTTTTTTGTTACAAATATGGCTGTAAGCGAGGCAATTCAGGCGCAGGCGGACCCCGAAACGCAACTTGGGCCCGCCAACCACGAGACCGAGCCCCGGCTGATCGTCGAGCCCGGCCTGCCTGCCCGCGTGGCTAATATCGCGGAGCCGGTGATCGAGCAGCTCGGCTTCCGGCTGGTGCGCGTGAAGGTCACCGCCACCGAAGGCTGCACCATCCAGATCATGGCGGAGCGGCCGGACGGCAGCATGACAGTGGAAGATTGCGAGGCGATCTCGCGCGCGCTGTCGCCGGTGTTCGATGTCACCGAACCGATTGACCGCGCCTATCGGCTGGAGATTTCCTCGCCCGGCATCGACCGGCCGCTGGTGCGCAAGTCCGACTTCGAACGTTTTGCCGGGCATCTCGCCCGCATCGAGATGGAAGTTCCGCTCGACGGCCGCAAACGCTTCCGCGGCATTCTGAGCGGCGTCGACGGCGAGACTGCGAAGCTGCGACTGGAAGACGCCGAAGGCGGCGAAGCAGAAGTCGGCCTGCCGATTGGAGATATGGGCGACGCCAAGCTGGTGCTCACCGACGAACTGGTGACACAGGCGTTGCGCGCCGAAAAAACCGCCAAGCGCGAACTGCGCGAGGCAAAAAAGGAACAACGACGGCTCAAGTCCGGCAAGAAGGCCGGACGGGCCGCAACCTAGAGACCCTAGAGAAGGAGACGGAGCTATGGCTGTCAGCGCCAACAGGCTCGAACTTTTGCAAATTGCCGATGCGGTCGCCCGCGAAAAGTCGATCGATCGCGGCATCGTCATCGCCGCGATGGAAGACGCCATCGCGAAAGCGGCGCGCTCGCGCTACGGCGCCGAGACCGACGTGCACGCCGAGATCGAACCGAAGACCGGCGAGCTGCGGCTGTCGCGCCACATGCTGGTGACCGAAGCGGTCGAGAATTCGTCCAACCAGATCACCGTCGAGGACGCGCGCAAGCGCCACCCGGCCGCCCAGGTCGGCGACACGATTGCCGATCCACTACCGCCGCTCGAATACGGCCGCATCGCCGCGCAGTCGGCCAAGCAGGTGATCGTGCAGAAGGTGCGCGAGGCCGAGCGCGACCGGCAATATGCCGAATACAAGGACCGCATCGGCGAAGTGGTCAACGGCGTGGTCAAGCGCGTCGAGTACGGCAATGTCGTTGTCGATCTCGGCCGCGGCGAAGCCATCGTGCGACGCGACGAAATGCTGCCGCGCGAAGTGTTCCGCAACGGCGACCGCATCCGCGCTTATATATACGATGTACGCAGAGAACCTCGCGGGCCGCAGATTTTCCTGTCACGCACGCATCCGCAATTCACCGCCAAGCTGTTCGCGCAGGAAGTGCCCGAAATCTATGACGGCATCGTCGAGGTGAAGGCGGTCGCCCGCGACCCTGGTTCGCGCGCCAAGATCGCCGTGATCTCGCGCGATTCGAGCGTCGATCCGGTCGGCGCCTGCGTGGGTATGCGCGGGTCGCGCGTACAGGCCGTCGTGAACGAATTGCAGGGCGAGAAGATCGACATTATTCCGTGGTCGCCCGACATCGCCACCTTCGTGGTGAACGCGCTGGCGCCGGCTGAAGTCGCCAAGGTGGTGCTCGACGAAGACAAGGAGCGCATCGAGGTCGTGGTGCCGGATGCGCAGCTTTCACTTGCCATCGGCCGGCGCGGACAGAACGTGCGTCTCGCCTCACAACTCACCGGCTGGGACATCGACATTCTCACCGAGCAGGAAGAATCCGAACGCCGCACCGCCGAGTTCGAAAGCCGCACCAAGATTTTCGTCGAGGCGCTCAATCTCGACGAGGTGGTTGGGCAGTTGCTCGCGTCGGAAGGCTTCGGCTCGATCGAGGAACTGGCGCTGGTGGACGAAAAGGATATCGCCTCCATCGAAGGCTTCGACGACGATACCGCGCGCGAATTGCAGGAACGCGCCAAGGAATACATTGCCAAGCAGGAGGCTGAACTGGACGACAAGCGCAAGGAACTGGGCGTCGCCGACGAAGTGGCGGACGTGCCCGGCGTTACCACTGCCATGCTGGTCAAGCTCGGTGAGAACGGCATCAAGACCGTTGAAGACCTCGCCGGTTGCGCCACCGACGATCTCACCGGCTGGACCGAACGCAAGGACGGCGAAAGCAAGCATGAGCCTGGCTATCTCGACGGCCTCGGTGTCACGCGCGAGGAAGCCGAATCCATCGTCATGCAGGCGCGCGTGAAAGCCGGCTGGGTGACCGAGGAAGAACTGGCGGCGCAAAACGCGCCCGCGGAAGAAGCCCAGGCGGAAGCGCCGGCTGAAACCGCATGATCCCGAAAAGTGGAACCCGGTTTTCGGATAAGATCATGCGTATGGAAAACGCTTAAGGGGAGAACGGCGGCCTCATGCTGGCAACCGCACAGGAAGGCGAACTCGACCGCGGCGCAATCAGCGTCAATGCGGGCGCGGATCGCTTTTGTGCGCTGACGCGCGATTTGAAGCCGGTGTCGCAGATGGTCCGCTTTGTGGTGGGGCCGGCCGGCGAGGCCGTACCCGACGTGAAGCGCAAGCTGCCCGGGCGCGGTATCTGGATCACGGCGAGCCGGACGGCGATCGATGAAGCGGTCAAGCGCAAGGTATTTGCGCGCGGCTTCAAGCGCGACCTGAAAGTGGCCGGGGATCTGGCGGATCAGACCGAAGCCTTGCTGGCGCGCGCGGCGCTCGATGCGCTTGCCGTGGCCGGCAAAGCGGGCCTCGTCGTCGCCGGCTTCGCCAAAGTCGAAACGGCGATAGGCCACAAGGGGCTTTTGGCGTTGATTCATGCGTCCGACGCCGCCGAAGACGGCAAGCGTAAGTTAATGGGCGCGTTGCAGCGCGAAACCGCCGCGGAACCGCGTGAAATAGCGATGATCGACGCCTTTTCCGGCGCCGAATTGGATTTGGCATTGAACCGCTCAAATGTGGTACATGCTGCCCTGCTTGCCGGGCCCGGGAGCGAGACATTTCTCGCTCGCGTTGCGCGTTTGACGCGCTTTCGGACCGGAAACTTGCCCGATGCAGTTAGCGCTAACGCGCCAGCGGACGGTGCTTGCGAATTAAATGCGCCAGTGGATGGCGCACAAGGAAACAGTACGGAATGAGCGAAACCAAGACCCCTGGCGAGAAGAAACTCACTTTGTCGCTGAAGCCGCGCACGGAAACGGGCGTGGTGCGCCAGAGCTTCAGCCATGGCCGCAGCAAGCAGGTCGTCGTCGAGAAGATCAAACGCCGCACCGTCGGTGGCGCAGCCGAGGCGAAAGCCGAACCGGCGCCAGTTGAAGCACCGAAGCCAAAAGTCGCAACGCCCAAAGTCGCGGTCGAAGCGCCGAAGGCATCCGGCGTCGTTTTGCGCACGCTGACCGAGGAAGAGCGTGTCGCGCGCGCGCATGCGCTCGCCGATTCAAAAGTCCGCGAAGCGGAAGAACGCAAGATCGCCGAGGAAGAAACGCGCCGCCGTGCCTCCCGCGAAGGAATTGAGCAATCCGAACGCGAAGCCGCCGAAGCGCGCAAGCGCGAGGAAGACGAGCGCCACAAGCTCGAAGAAGAAACCAAGCGCAAGGCTGGCGAAGTCGCCAAGAAGCGTCTCGGCGACGACGAAGTAAGAAAGCCGGCCCCTGGCAGCAGAAAGCTCGAAGCCGAGGTGGACGACGACGCCCCCCGCGCCTCACGCCGCCCAGGCGGCGCAGGCGCGGCTCGTCCGGCCACCGCCCGCCCTGCTGCGCCGCGCGCCGCGCCGCCGAAAGAACGCGGCCGCCTCACGCTGGTCACCGCGTTGCGCGCCGACGAAGTGCGCGAGCGTTCGGTCGCTTCGTTCCGCCGCCGCACCCAGCGCCTCAAGGGTCACGCCTCGAACGAGCCGAAGGAAAAGCTGGTGCGCGAGGTCACGATTCCGGAAGCGATCACGATTTCCGATCTCGCCAACCGCATGTCCGAACGCGCGGTCGACGTTATTCGTCTGCTAATGAAGCAGGGCCAGATGGTGACGATCAACGACACGATCGACGCCGACTCCGCCCAGCTCATCGCCGAGGAAATGGGCCATACCGTCCGCCGCGTCGCCGAAGCCGACGTTGAGGAAGGTCTGTTCGATGTCGCCGACGCCGACGCCGATCTGGTGTCGCGCGCGCCTGTCGTTACCGTCATGGGCCACGTCGACCACGGCAAGACCTCGTTGCTCGATACCATCCGGCAAGCCGACGTCGTCTCCGGCGAAGCCGGCGGCATTACGCAACATATCGGCGCCTATCAGGTGACCGCCCCGACCGGTGGCAAGATCACCTTCATCGATACGCCCGGCCACGCCGCCTTCACCGCCATGCGCGCGCGCGGCGCCAAGGTGACCGACATTGTCGTGCTGGTGGTCGCCGCCGATGACGGCGTCATGCCGCAGACGGTGGAAGCCATCCATCACGCCAAGGCGGCCAAGGTTCCGATCATCGTCGCCATCAACAAAATCGACAAGCCGGACGCGACGCCCGACCGCGTGCGCACTGAATTGTTGCAGCATGAAATCCAGGTCGAATCGCTCGGCGGCGATGTCGTCGATGTCGAAGTCTCGGCACTCAAAAAGACCAACATCGAAAAGCTTCTGGAAATGATCGGCTTGCAGGCCGAAATCCTCGATCTGAAAGCCAATCCGAGCCGTCCGGCCGAAGGCACCGTGATCGAAGCCAAGCTCGACCGTGGCCGCGGGCCGGTGGCGACCGTGCTGATTCAGCGCGGCACGCTTAAAGTCGGCGATCTGGTCGTTGCCGGCGCCGAATGGGGCCGCGTTCGCGCTCTCGTCTCCGACACCGGTGAGACCGTGCAGAGCGCGGGTCCGTCGACCCCGGTCGAAGTGCTCGGCTTTTCCGGGACGCCCGACGCCGGCGACCGCCTGGCGGTGGTCGACTCGGAAGCGCGCGCGCGCGAAGTCACCGATTATCGCGCGCGTCAGAAGCGCGAGAAGTCCGCCACCCACGCCACCGGCATGCGCGGCTCGCTTGAGCAGATGATGGCGCAAGCCAAGACTTCCGGCCGCAAGGAATTTCCGCTGGTCATCAAGGCAGACGTGCAGGGCTCGCTCGAAGCGATCATCGGCGCGCTCGACAAGATGGCGACCGACGAAGTGGCGGCGCGTGTGCTGCACGCGGGCGTCGGCGGCATTTCGGGCTCCGACGTGACGCTGGCCGACGCTTCGGGCGTTCCGATCATCGCCTTCAACGTGCGCGCCAACAAGGAAGCGCGCGAGGCGGCCGAACGCGCCGGCATCGAAATCCGCTACTACAACATCATCTACGATCTCGTCGACGACGTGAAGAAGGTGATGTCCGGCCTGCTGCCGCCGACCTTGCGCGAAACCATGCTCGGCAATGCGCAGATTTTGGAAATCTTCAAGGTCTCCAAGGTCGGCAACATCGCCGGCTGCCGTGTCACCGACGGCACGGTCGAACGCGGCGCCAGCGTGCGCCTCATTCGCGACAACGTCGTCATTCACGAAGGCAAACTATCGCAGCTCAAGCGTTTCAAGGACGACGCCAAGGAAGTATCCGCCGGCATGGAATGTGGCATGGCCTTCGAAGGCTATCAAGACATGCGCGCCGGCGATGTCATCGAATGTTACCGGGTGGAGACGATTCAACGCAGCCTCTAAGTCCAATTCTTAAGGTTGCGCCGAAACGCTCGCCTATAACCAAAGCCGTCATACCCCGCGCAATCGGGGTATCCAGCTCTTCTCCGGAAAGGGCTGGATCGTCCGCTTTCGCGGACGATGACCGGAGAGACAATGTCACGTAGCAAAAAGCCCAAGCGCGAAAACGCCTCGCCCGGCGGTTCGCAGCGCCAGTTGCGCGTCGGCGAACTGGTGCGCCACGCCGTCGCCGAGATGCTGACGCGCGGCGACGTGCATGACCCGGTGATCGAAGGCCATCTCATCACGGTGCCGGAAGTGCGCATGTCGCCCGATCTTCGGCTCGCCACCGTCTACATCATGCCGCTCGCCGGGCGCGACGCGGCGGAAGTCGTCGCCGCTTTGGACCGCAACAAGAAATACATGCGCGGCGAGGTCGCGCACGCAATCAATCTGAAATTCGCGCCCGACCTGCGCTTTCACATCGACGACCGCTTCGAAGAGGCGGAACGTATCGACAAGCTTCTGCGTTCGCCGCAGGTCGCGCGCGATCTGGAAAAGGACGACGAGTGAGCGAACAAGAACACGATCTGCTCGCGCCCCACGAAGCTCCGTCTGCCTCGCCGGGCGAGGGCCAGCGCAAACCCAAAAAGCAGCAATTCCGCCGTGACAAACGCGACGTGCATGGCTGGGTCATTCTCGACAAACCGGTCGGCATGACCTCGACCCACGCCGTCAGCGTGGTCAAGCGGCTGTTTTCCGCCAAGCGCTGCGGCCATGCCGGGACGCTCGATCCGCTCGCCTCCGGCTGCCTGCCAATCGCCATGGGGGAAGCCACCAAAACCGTTCCCTTCGTCATGGATGGCCGCAAGCTTTACCGTTTCACGGTCCAGTGGGGGCAGGAGCGCGACACCGACGATGCCGAGGGCCGGGTGGTCGAAACCAGCGACCGTCGGCCATCGCCGGACGAAATCAGGACCGTTTTGCCGGCCTATACCGGCGCCATCGAGCAGGTCCCGCCACGCTATTCCGCCATCAAAATCGAGGGCGAACGGGCCTATGACCTCGCCCGTGACGGCCAGACCGTCGAATTAAAGGCCAGGACGGTCGATATCGGCCGTCTGGAGCTGATCGAGACCTCGGACGCCGACCATGCCGTGCTGGAAGCCGAATGCGGCAAGGGAACTTACGTCCGCAGCCTCGCCCGCGACATCGGTCGCTCGCTCGGTTGCTACGGCCATGTCAGCGCGCTCCGGCGTACGGCGGTCGGACCATTTGTGCCGGAAACCATGATTTTGCTGGAACAATTAGAGGCTGTGTGCCATAGAGCCGCAGCCGGCGAGGGAAGCCTCGCCGACGCGCTCATGCCTGTTGAAACCGCGCTGGACGACATCCCGGCACTGGCTGTCAGCAGGTCTGATGCGGCGAGGCTCCAGCGGGGCCAAGCCGTTTTCTTGCGCGGACGGGACGCTCCCAACCTCCGCGGTACGGTCTCGGTAACGGTTGCCGGCGAGTTGCTGGCGCTGGCCGAAGTGGACCGTGGCGAAATCGTCCCCAAGCGTGTGTTCAACCTGGCCGGCCTGCGTGGCAGAGCCCGGCTGTCTCAGAAAGGATAACCGATGTCGCTTACGAGTGCCCGCAAGGCCGAAGTGATCAAGGCCAATGCGACCAAGGCGAACGATACCGGATCGCCCGAAGTGCAAGTTGCGATCCTGTCGGAACGCATCAATACGCTGACCGACCATTTCAAGACCCACACCAAGGACAATCACTCCCGGCGCGGGCTGCTCAAGATGGTGTCGACGCGACGTTCGCTGCTCGACTATCTGCGCAAGACCGATGAGGCGCGTTACAAGGCGCTGATCGAGAAGCTCGGCATCCGCCGCTAAAAATTGTGAGGCGCGCGGGAAATGTCCCGCGCGTTTTGAAGCGGGTGCGAAGGCATCCGCCATTCTGGTCCGGCGGCGATGGCGCCTCCGGACAATCCGAGACCGAACGGCAAAGAAACGTTCGGTCGAACAACGGCAAGGTTCTAAAAGTCATGGCAGGATCGCCAGACGCTGCTCGCATCCCGCGCTACGCCCGCGGCGCGCGCAGTTTCTCGCCGTCTTGCTCATGGCTTTCAGGACGTTAAGCCGAAACCATGAGAGAAAAACGCAATGTTTAATGTTCATCGAGTCGAACTCGATTGGGGCGGTCGTCCGCTCATCCTCGAAACCGGCAAGGTTGCGCGCCAGGCCGACGGCGCCGTCTTCGCCAGCTACGGCGAAACCACCGTGCTCGCCACCGTCGTCGCCGCCAAGAAGCCGCGCGAAGGCGTCGACTTCCTGCCGCTCACCGTCGATTACCAGGAAAAATACTACGCCGCCGGCCGCATTCCGGGCGGCTACTTCAAGCGCGAAGGCCGCCCGACCGAAAAGGAAACGCTGGTCTCGCGCCTGATCGACCGCCCGGTGCGTCCGCTGTTCGCCGATGGCTGGCGCTGCGAGACGCAGGTGATCGTCACCACCCTGTCGCACGATCTTGAAAACGATCCCGACATCCTGGCGATGGTGGCGGCTTCCGCCGCGCTGACGCTGTCGGGCGCGCCCTTCATGGGTCCGATCGCCGCCGCGCGCGTCGGCTTCATCAACGGCGAATACGTGCTCAACCCGACGCTCGACGAGATGACCGAGACGCAGCTTGAACTGGTCGTCGCCGGCACCGCCGACGCCGTGCTGATGGTCGAGTCGGAAGCGAAAGAGCTCAACGAAGACGTCATGCTCGGCGCCGTGATGTTCGGCCACCGCCATTTCCAGCCGGTGATCGAAGCCATCATCCAGCTCGCCGAAAAGGCCGCCAAGGAACCGCGCGACCATGTCGTCGCCGACGAATCGGCGCTGGAAAAGGAAATGCTCGGCATTGCCGAGAAGGAACTGCGCGCCGCTTACTCGATCCCGGCCAAGCAGGAACGCCAGAATGCCGTCGCCGCCGTCAAGGCCAAGGTGATGGAACATTACGCGCCCGGCGGCGTCGAAAACCCGGAATTGCCGAAGCAGCGTCTCGCCACGGTATTCAAGGAGCTCGAAAGCAAGATCGTGCGCTGGAACGTGCTCGACACCAAGAAGCGCATCGACGGCCGCGACCTCACCACCGTTCGCGCAATCGACGTGCAAGCCGGCGTTCTGCCGCGCGCGCACGGTTCGGCGCTGTTCACCCGCGGCGAAACCCAGGCGCTGGTCGTTACCACGCTCGGCACCGGCGAGGACGAACAGTGGATCGACGCCTTGCAGGGCACCTACAAGGAATCGTTCCTGCTGCACTACAACTTCCCACCCTACTCGGTCGGCGAGACCGGCCGCATGGGCGGCACCAAGCGCCGCGAAATCGGCCACGGCAAGCTGGCCTGGCGCGCAATCCATCCGGTGCTGCCGTCGAAAATGGATTTCCCCTACACCATTCGCGTGGTGTCCGAGATCACCGAGTCGAACGGCTCGTCCTCGATGGCTTCGGTCTGCGGCGCTTCATTGGCGCTGATGGACGCGGGCGTACCGATCAAGCGCGCCACCGCCGGCATCGCCATGGGCCTCATCCTCGAGGGTGAACGGTACGCGGTGCTGTCCGACATTCTCGGCGACGAAGATCATCTCGGCGACATGGACTTCAAGGTCGCCGGCACCGAGGAAGGCATTACCTCCCTCCAGATGGATATCAAGATCGCTGGCATCACCGAAGAGATCATGAAGGTGGCGCTCGGCCAGGCGAAGGAAGGCCGCATTCACATCCTTGGCGAAATGGCCAAGGCGCTCACCACCGCGCGCGCCGAACTCGGCGAGCACGCGCCGCGCATCGAGATGTTCAAGATCCCGACCGACAAAATCAGGGAAGTGATCGGCACCGGCGGCAAGGTGATCCGCGAGATCGTCGAAAAGACCGGCGCCAAGATCAACATCGAGGACGACGGTTCGGTCAAGGTCGCCTCCGCCGACGGCGAGTCGATCAAGGCCGCGATCAAGTGGATCAAGTCGATCACGTCCGATCCGGAAGTCGGCGTGATCTATGACGGCACCGTGGTCAAGACCATGGACTTCGGCGCCTTCGTGAACTTCTTCGGCGCCAAGGACGGCCTGGTGCACATCAGCCAGCTCGCCGCCAACCGCGTCAACAAGGTCACCGATGTCGTTAAGGAAGGCGACAAGGTCAAGGTGAAGCTCCTGGGTGTCGACGATCGCGGCAAGGTCCGCCTGTCGATGAAGGTCGTCGATCAGACCACCGGCGAAGACCTCGAAGGCAAGCAGGGCGGCGATCTGCCGGCCGCCGCCGGCGGAGCGGCCGAGTAAGCTTCCCGCGGAAAAACTGAAAAGGGCGGCCACAGGGGCCGCCTTTTTTGTTGCGACGGGCCCGTCGCAAAAAACCCGCTTATTTGTGACCCCGGTCACAGCCCGCCTTTCCGACCTCCGCTAGTTTCATGAGCATCGGAAACGAAGTCTTTCCGGCCGTGGACAGGAGGGACGGACAATGCGCAAGACTATTTTTCTCGCGATTCTCACCCTTCTTCTGTCGGCCGCCACCCTCGTGGCCGATCTGATCAGCCCCTATCGCGGCGGTGGCGATGGCTTTGTTTCGGCGCCTCCGATGCGGATGGAAGTGCAACAGCCGGCGCCCCCGCCGGTCCGGCAAGTCCATGAGCAGGACTCGATGCAAGCCTAATCCAGGTTTTTCGATGCTGTCTGAGCCTCCCGGCCTTCCACAGAGGCCGCTTTGAACCCCACCTCGACTTCAACGGCCCGCTCCGCAGGCCGTTTTTTTTGCAATCTTGGGAAAGCACGGTTTTGTGACCCCGGTCACAGCATGCGGCGGGCCGCTTTCATACGTTGTTAACCGTGGCAAACGGACCCCGGTTTAAGCCGCACAATGGGGAATTTATATTATGCACAGCAGCATTCTGATCGGTTTCACTTTCTCCGCGCTGGTTTTCGGCGTCTGGGCCATCAATCTCGTCTGCTATCACCCGCAGGCGACGGCCGGCATCGATCCGCTCGCGCCGATTAATATCACTGTCGCATCGAACTGAAGCAGCCGCCTTGCCCCGCCTTCGCGAACCGCCACAATTTTCTGCTAAAACGCCGGGCATGGCCACTACGCGCCCCGCCGGCACAAATCTTTTATCAGATCTCCCCGACCGGCTCGCCGGGCAATTGCTGTCCGCCGCCACGCCGCGCAATCTTTCCACCGATGAAGTGCTTTTCTTCGCCGGCGATCCGGGCGACGGCATATACCGCGTCGACGAGGGCCTGCTGAAAGTTTCCATCGCATCGGCGAGCGGTGCCGAGCGCATCCTCGCCATTCTTGGTCCGGGCTCGATCGTCGGCGATCTCGCCATCATCGACGGGCTGCCGCGCTCGGCCACCGTGACGGCGCTGCGCGACTGCAAGCTGCGCTTTTTGAGCCGCGCGGCCTTCGAGAAATTCGCGGCGAGCGAACCGGCGATCTACAAATATCTTCTCAAAGTCATGGCGGCGCGCCTGCGCGACACCGACGCCATCGTCGCGGCGGGAAGCTTCCTGCCGCTGAAAGGCCGCGTGGCGCGCGCGCTCTTGGATCTCGCGCATGCCTTCGGCAACGATGTCGGCAAAGGCCGCGTCGTCATCCGCCAGAAAGTCAGCCAGAGCGACCTCGCCGCCATGGCCGGCATCGCGCGTGAAAACGTCAGCCGTATCATGAACGACTGGATGCGGGCCAAGGTGGTGACGCGGCTGTCGGGCTATTACTGCCTGGAAAACACCAAAAAATTGCAAGCAGAAATCGAGGTTTAGCACGCATGATCCCGAAAAGCTTGTCCCCAACTTGATCGGGGATGGAACCGGTTTTTCGGATTAGATCATGCGCAGCTTAAAAAGCGACCGCCGCCGTCACGATTTTGCCCAGAGCTTTGAAATCCTTCGCGCGCGGCGAGGTGCGCCGCCAGGCGAGCCCGATGGAGCGGCCGGGTTCGGGATCGGCAAATCGCAACAGCTTGACGCGCGCGTCGCGCGGTTCGGCATCGACGGAAACTTCCGGCACCAGCGTGACGCCGTAGCCGTTCGCCACCATCTGCATCACCGTCGTCAATGACGTGGCACCCAAACCCGCCGGCTGGTCGCGCCGCTTGGTGGCGCAAAAGGAAAGCGCCTGATCGCGCAGGCAGTGGCCTTCCTCCAATAGAATAAGCCTCCGCTGATCGACATCGGCGACGTTGACGCGCCGCCGCGTCGGCAGAGGATCGGACGCCGGCACCGCCAGTAAAAACGCATCGGTAAAAAGCGGCATCGTTTCGACATCTGCGCCTTCCGCCGGCAACGCCAGCATCACCGCGTCGAGTTCGCCGCTCGTAAGTTCTTCGAGCAGCATTTTTGTCTGCGTTTCACGCACCTCCAGCCGCAATTGCGGGTAACGCTTTTGCAGCACCGGCAGCATGCGCGGCAGGATGTAGGGCGCCAGCGTCGGGATAATGCCCAGCTTGAGCGCGCCGGAGAGCAGATCGCGGTGGCGGGCAAAATCGACCAGATCGCGGGTCGAGGCCAGAATGCGTTCGGCCCGGCGCGCCACGTCGATCCCAATTTCGGTGAGCGCGATTTCGCTTGGACGGCGCTCGACAAGTTCGGCGCCGATCTCGCGCTCCAGTTCACGCACCTGCATCGACAGCGCGGGTTGGGTGACCGCGCATTCCTCCGCCGCCCGCCCGAAATGTTTGTGGCGGGCAAGCGCGGTCAGATAACGAAGCTGGCGGAGCGTGATCATCGCGGCCTTTCCTCCCGATAAGGTAAGCTTATCGGGAGTGCCATTCAATACGATTGGACCTGATTGGAAGGCTTCCATATAAGCGCCGCATGCGCGCGTTTTCTGGCGTGCGAGCCCTTTGGTGGAGGAAACTATCATGGACGCAAAAGCCGACGACAAATGCCCGTTCACCGGCAGCCGCGGACACAGAAATCGCGACTGGTGGCCGAAGCAACTCGACATCCAGGTACTCCATAACAACTCGTCCAAGTCCGATCCGATGGGCAAGGACTTCGACTACGCCAAGGAATTCAAGAGCCTCGATCTGAACGCCGTCGTCGCCGACCTGAAGAAACTGATGACGGACTCGCAGGACTGGTGGCCGGCGGATTTTGGCCATTACGGCGGGTTGATGATCCGCTTGGCCTGGCACTCGGCCGGCACCTACCGCATCACCGACGGCCGCGGCGGCGCCGGCGGCGGACAGCAGCGCTTTGCGCCGCTCAATTCGTGGCCGGACAACGCCAATCTCGACAAGGCGCGCCGGCTGCTGTGGCCGGTCAAGCAGAAATATGGCCGCAAAATTTCCTGGGCCGACCTTTACGTCCTTGCCGGCAACGTCGCTTTGGAATCGATGGGTTTCAAGACGTTCGGCTTCGCGGGCGGACGCATCGACGAGTGGGAACCGCAAGAACTGTTCTGGGGTCCAGAAGGCACCTGGCTCGGCGACGAACGCTATAGCGGCGAACGCCAACTGGCCGAACCGCTCGGCGCCGTGCAGATGGGCCTCATCTACGTCAATCCGGAAGGCCCGAACGGCAATCCCGATCCGCTCGCATCGGCGAAAGACATCCGCGAAACCTTCTTCCGCATGGCGATGAACGACGAGGAAACCGTTGCGCTGATCGCCGGCGGCCACTCCTTCGGCAAGACTCACGGCGCCGGCGATCCGTCGCTGCTCGGTCCCGATCCGGAAGGCTCGGCCGTCGAGGACCAGGGTCTCGGCTGGAAGAGCAAGCATGGCACCGGGGTCGGCGGCGACGCCATCACCGGCGGCCCGGAAGTCACGTGGACGCAGACGCCGACCAAGTGGAGCAACCGCTTTTTCAAGAACCTGTTCGAAAATGAATGGGAACTGACCAAGAGCCCCGCCGGCGCGAAACAGTGGGTCGCGAGGAATGCGAAGGCCGACGTGCCGGACGCGCACGACAAGTCGAAGACGCATCGCCCGACCATGCTGACCACCGACCTGGCGTTGCGCTTCGACCCGATCTACGAGAAAATCTCGCGGCGCTTCTACGAGAACCCGGACCAATTCGCGGACGCCTTTGCTCGCGCCTGGTACAAGCTCACGCATCGCGACATGGGCCCGGCCGTGCGTTACCTCGGCCCGTTGGTGCCGAAGGAAACGCTGATCTGGCAAGACCCGATCCCGGCCGTCGATCATAAACTGATCGACGACAAGGACGCCGAGACGCTGAAGGGAAAGATTCTCGCCTCTAGTCTTACGGTATCGCAGTTGGTCTCGACCGCTTGGGCGTCGGCCTCGACCTTCCGTGGCTCCGACAAGCGCGGCGGCGCCAATGGCGCGCGCATTCGCCTGGCTCCGCAGAAGGACTGGGATGTTAACCAGCCGGCCGAACTCGCAAAGATGCTGTCTAAGCTGGAAGCGATCCAGAAGGAGTTCTCGACCGGCGGTAAGAAGGTGTCACTGGCCGATCTGATCGTGCTCGGCGGCGCGGCGGCGGTTGAAAAGGCGGCGAAGGATGCCGGCGTCAACGTGAAGGCGCCGTTCACCCCGGGCCGCATGGACGCGTCGCAGCAGCAAACGGACATTGACTCGTTTGCGCCGCTCGAGCCGCGCACTGACGCTTTCCGCAACTACACTAACCTGAAGAAGCCGCACTTCATGGCTCCGGAAGAATCTCTCGTCGACAGGGCTCAGTTGCTGACGCTGACGGGTCCGGAAATGACCGCGCTCATCGGCGGACTGCGTGTGCTCGGCGCCAATGCCGGCGGCTCGACAAACGGCGTGTTCACCAAGACGCCGGGCAAGCTGACGAATGACTTTTTCGTCAACCTGCTTGACATGGGCACGACTTGGGTGCCCGCGGGCGACAACACGTACGAAAGCCGCGACCGCAAGTCAGGCGAAAAAAAGTGGATGGCGACGCGCGTCGACCTCATCTTCGGCTCGCATTCGCAGTTGCGCGCCTTCGCCGAGGTCTATGGCTGCGCGGACGCCAAGGAGAAGTTTGTCAAGGACTTCGTGGCGGCATGGACTAAGGTTATGAATGCCGACCGCTTCGACCTCGTCGGCGCGGACACGCAAAACGCAGCGTAAGAATCACACTCATGCACGAAAAGGAAACGGCCTGGGCAAAAGCCCCGGCCGTTTTTTATCGGCCCTCATGGTGAGGAGCGTCGCGAAGCAACGCGTCTCGAACCATAGGGCCGCCCATCCTTCGAGGCGCGGCCTGCGGCCGCTCCTCACGATGAGGCGGAGCAGCTACCCGCCGTTCTCAACACTACTGCCGGCGTTCTTCAACATCTCCGGCTGCGGCATGGCGATGACGTTATAGCCACTATCGACGAAATGGATTTCGCCGGTGACGCCGCTCGACAGATCCGAGCACAAATAAAGCCCGGCGCCGCCGAGTTCTTCGAGCGTCACGCCGCGCCCGAGCGGCGAATATTCCTGCTGGAAGGCGAACATGTAGCGCGCGTCGTTGATGCCGGCGCCCGCCAGCGTGCGGATCGGACCGGCCGAAATCGCATTGACGCGGATTTTCTGGTGCCCGAAATCGACCGCCAGATAACGCACGGAAGCCTCGAGGCCCGCCTTCGCGACGCCCATGACATTGTAATTTGGCATGGCGCGGTCGCCGCCGTTATAGGTGAGCGTGATCATCGAGCCGCCATTCGGCATCAGCGCGGAGGCGCGCTTGGCGGCTTCGGTGAAGGCGTAGCAGGAGATCACCAGCGTGCGGATGAAGTTCTCGCGCGTTGAATCGGCATAGCGGCCCTTCAATTCGTTCTTGTCGGAAAAGGCGACCGCGTGCACGAGAAAATCCATCGTGCCCCATTCGCTCTTGATCTTGTCGAACACGGCGTCGACCGAGGTGATATTTTCGACGTCGCAGGGCATCAGAAACGAAGAGTTCACGGATTCGGCGAGCGGTTTGACGCGCTTCAACAGAGCGTCGCCCTGATAGGTGAAGGCAAGTTGCGCGCCATGCTCGCTCAGCATCTTGGCGATGCCCCAGGCGATCGAGTGATCGTTGGCGACCCCCATGATCAGCCCGCGTTTTCCGTCCATCAATCCCGGCATTTTGAAACCTCAGCTGTCATCACCCGCGAAGGCGAGTGACCCAGTAACCCCCGTGGTCACATGAAGGCAAGACCTGTGAATACTGAATGCCTGCTTTCGCGGGCATGACAGCAATGGTAGGCGACGAAACCGATCACGCATCCAGCCGTTTGAACACCACCGACGCGTTGGTGCCGCCGAAACCGAAGGAGTTCGACAGCACCGTGCCGAGCTTCACGTTGTCCTGGCGGGAACGTACGATCGGCATGTCGGCAAATTCGGGATCGAGCGTCTGGATATTGGCGCTTTCGCAGATGAAGCCATTCTGCATCATCAGCAGCGAATAGATCGCCTCTTGCGCGCCAGCGGCGCCGAGCGAATGTCCCGACAGCGACTTGGTGGCCGAGATCGGCGGGCACTTGTCGCCAAATACGGCGCGGATCGCGCTGATCTCGGCGGCGTCGCCGACCTGCGTCGCCGTCGCATGCGGATTGATGTAATCGATCGGGCCTTTGACGGTTTCCAACGCCATCTGCATGCAACGCGCCGCGCCTTCGCCCGATGGCGCTACCATGTCGTAGCCATCGGAGGTCGCGCCGTAGCCGGCGACTTCGGCATAAATTTTTGCACCGCGCGCCTTGGCGTGTTCGATCTCTTCCAGCACCAGCACACCGGCACCGCCGGCAATGACGAAGCCGTCGCGGTCCTTGTCGTAGGCACGCGAGGCGGTCGCGGGCGTATCGTTGTATTTCGACGACATCGCGCCCATGGCGTCGAACATGTTCGACAGCGTCCAGTGCAGTTCTTCCGAGCCGCCGGCGAAAACCATGTCCTGTTTTCCCCACTGGATCGTCTCGGCGGCGTTGCCGATACAATGATTGGAAGTCGCGCAGGCGGACGAGATCGAATAATTGACGCCCTTGATCTTGAACCAAGTCGCCAAGGTCGCCGACGCGGTCGACGACATCACTTTGGGAACGGCAAAAGGCCCGATGCGCTTGGGCGAACCTTTTTCGCGCGTGATGTCGGCGGCTTCGACCAGCACGCTGGTCGAGGGGCCGCCCGAGCCCATGATGATGCCGGTACGCGGATTGGAAATATCTTTTTCCTCGACGCCACTATCGCGGATCGCCTGCTCCATCGCGACATGGTTCCAGGCGGCGCCCGGCCCGAGGAAGCGCATGGCGCGGCGATCGACCGAGCCCGCCGGATCGAGGGTCGGCATGCCCTGCACTTGGCACTTGAAACCATGCGCGGCGAATTCTTCCGCGCGCGTGATGCCGGATTTGGCCTCGCGCAGACTGGCGAGCACCTCCTGCGTGTTATTGCCGATGGACGAGACGATGCCCATCCCAGTAACGACTACCCGTCGCATCGTCGCTAAATCCTCACAGACGCCATGATCGATCGGCGATTGGGATACAGATTGGCCGGCCAAAGCAATTTCGCAAGGGCCGAGGCCGCCATTCCGGCGGCGCCATTGGCGTCGCTCAAGCGCCGGTGGGTTGCAAGGCTTCGTCCTGCTTGAACAGGCCGACCTTCAGGTCGCTGGCCTTGTAAATCACATTTCCATCGGCCGACAGCCAGCCATCGGCGATGCCAAGTACCAGTTTCGAGCGCATCACGCGCTTGAAGTCGACGCCGTAGATGATTTTCTTCACGCTTGGCAGCACCTGGCCCGAAAATTTCACTTCGCCCATGCCGAGCGCGCGGCCGCGGCCGGGCGAACCGAGCCAGCCGAGGAAAAATCCCACCATCTGCCAGAGCGCGTCCAGCCCGAGGCAGCCCGGCATCACCGGATCGCCCTTGAAATGGCAGAGAAAAAACCAGAGGTCCGGCTTCACGTCGAGTTCCGCCCGGATCATGCCCTTGCCATGCGCGCCGCCCTCTTCCGAAATCTCGGTAATGCGGTCGAACATCAGCATCGGCGGCAGCGGCAATTGGGCATTCCCCGACCCAAACAGCTCACCACGGCCACAGGCCAGCAAGTCCTCATAGGCGAAACTGTTGCGCCGCTTGTCCATCGTCAATTGATCCCCGTCTGACGGGTTTGCTGTTGTATCCATGGTGTTTTTCCTAACACACCGAGCCGAACCGGCAAAGATGGCTAATCCCGCCGGCCGGGCAATTTTGCCAGTATAAACCGGCACTAAACGCCGCATGGACGCTGTTGCGAAAGAGTTGCATCTAGGGCCACAATTCGTATATGTTGCACATGAAACGGATTTGCACCGGCGGCGTTGGTCTAGTCGGGGCAAATCTTTCGGCGTATGACTTGTGTCTACCGAATTTATTGGGCGTAACGATGACCCAGACGCGTACCGTGGTACTACCCCTCGCCAAGGCCGACGCCGCTCCGGCGCCGGATCGCTCGTCACTCACTGGCTGCCCGTGGCACGATGTGAAGGCGATGCTGCGCGAAGTGGGCCTGCGTCCGACGCGCCAGCGTATGGCGTTGGGCTGGATTTTGTTCGGCAAGGGTGATCGTCATCTCACCGCCGAAGCGCTCTATGACGAAGCCTCGCGCGCCAAGGTGCCAGTGTCACTGGCGACCGTCTACAACACGTTGCACCAGTTCACCGAAGTCGGCCTGCTGCGCCAGGTGCCGGTTGACGGCACCAAGGCCTATTTCGACACCAACGCCTCGTCGCATCATCACTTCTTTGTCGAAGGCGAAGATGAGTTGCTCGACATCCCGGCCGCCGATGTGATCGTCGGCAAGACGCCGACGCCGCCGGAAGGCTACGAGATCGCCCGCGTCGATGTGGTCGTGAGGCTGCGGCGGAAGGTTTAACGCCTTCGTCATTCCACCTTCTCGTTCGGATAGGCGCCCCACAGGCGCTCCTGAACGATGTACCCGGAAAAATTCTTGCCCGAGACCTGACACCATTTGCCGGTGCAGGATTTGATCTGCGCGAGTACGCCGGATTGCAGGCGCGCGGTGACCGCGGCTTCGATGTCCGGGCTTTCGTAGAGTGGCACCAAATCGATTTTCAGCGTCGGCACGACCACCGCGCTACGCTTGCCCGACAGGAGCGAGTGATAGACCCAGCCCTCTGCCCCCTCCCAGTCGCGGATGCGGCGCCAGTTCTCGTACTCGGCGGTGATCTCGACTGGCATGCCGGCGCGGGTATAGACCCAGCGCACGTCCTGGTCCTTGTTCGGACCCGAGCGCACATTGACCCGGTCGGCCTTCAAGCTGACGAAGCGCGGGACCGGCAGGCCCGTCACGCTGCCGACGGCGCTTTCGCTGGCGGCCCGGGCCGGAGGTGTCAAAGAGAGTGCCAATCCCGATACCAGGCCAACAGCCATGAGCGTCCGGCCGAACCGGCGAAAAGACGCCCGAACGCTTTGTGTTGTCACGGCCATCTGATAGGAAAAAGAGGGAATTTTGAACCTCACGCAGAGCTTATGCGCTTGCCGCGCGAGTGTCGGTGAACGCGGTTAAAGAGTGCCTAAATTATCCGCCGCGACCGCGATTTGAGGCGTCAGCCTGCGGCAGAGATGGAACCCGAACGGACCTGAACCGGCCGAAAAGCGAAAATGGCTAAAGCGAAAAAACCAGTCGTCGTCGTCACCCGCAAGCTGCCCGATGCCATCGAGCTGCGCATGCGGGAGCTGTTCGACGCGCGCTTTAACGACGACGACAAGCCGATGTCCGCCGCCCAATTGGCCGACGCGGTCAAGACCGCCGACGTGCTGGTTCCGACGGTGACCGACCGCATCGACGCCGCGCTTCTGTCCAAGGCCGGCGAACAGCTTCGCCTGATCGCCAATTTCGGCAATGGCGTCGACAACATCGACGTCGCCACCGCGGTTCAGCGCGGCATCACCGTCACCAATACGCCGGGCGTGCTGACCGAGGACACCGCCGACATGACGATGGCGCTGATCCTCGCCGTGCCGCGCCGGCTGGCGGAAGGCTCCAACGTGCTGATCGCGGACAGCGACTGGGCCGGCTGGACGCCGACCTGGATGCTCGGCCACCGCATCTGGGGCAAGCGCCTTGGCATCATCGGCATGGGCCGCATCGGCCAGGCGGTGGCGCGGCGCGCGCGCGCCTTTGGCCTGCAAATCCACTATCATAACCGCCGCAAGGTGGCGCCCAAGATCGAGGAAGAGCTCGACGCCACCTATTGGGAGAGCCTCGACCAGATGCTCGCCCGCATGGACATCGTATCGGTCAACTGCCCGCATACGCCGGCGACGTTCCATCTGTTGTCGGCGCGGCGGCTGAAAATGCTGCGGCCCGAAGCCTTCATCGTCAATACCGCGCGCGGCGAGGTGATCGACGAGAACGCGTTAGCGCGTCTGCTCGAAAGCGATGAAATTGCCGGTGCCGGTCTCGACGTGTTCGAGCACGAGCCTGCGGTTAATCCGAAGCTTTTGAAACTCGCCAAAGCCGGCAAGGTCGTGCTGCTGCCACACATGGGCTCGGCCACGATCGAAGGCCGCGTCGATATGGGCGAGAAGGTCATCATCAACATCAAGACCTTCATGGACGGGCATAGGCCGCCGGATCGAGTCTTGCCATCAATGCTTTGAGACCGGCTTTTATTCGCGACCTTTGTTTCGCCACTCCGGAACGTGCTCCGTCGTCAGCATGCGCTTGAAGTAAATGCCGCGATGGCCGCAATGCGGGCACGGCACGCAAAATTCAACGCTTACCGAACCCGGCTTGTTGACGTAAATCGGCGAGCGGCATTTTTCGCAATCAATGACGCCGCGTTCGACAGTGGCGCGAGTGAGGCTAGGTGTTTGCTGCGCGGTGTACATGGCAAGGACTCTGGTCGTTCTCCAATTTGAGTCCAGTTTGACCGAAAAATGCTGTGGCGCTGTTAAGTCGATAGCAAGATAGGGGTAAATGCGCATTCACTTTGTTCGATACCGTCTGCGCGAAAACCTCAATATTTACCGGATAAATCGACGATCCTCGGCCGTTCGCCCGAGAGTGGATTGGCTGCGTCCCATGCATAGCTCAGTGTCTCGAACCGCATGGAGCGCGCGTCGACCATCAAGAGCCGTCCGACCAGGCCTTCGCCGAAGCCAACAATCTCGCGAATAATCTCGAGCGCCATCATAGAACCGAGAATGCCGGGCAGCGCGCCGAGAATGCCGGCCTCCGCGCAAGCAGGCACGGTGCCGGGCGGCGGCGGCTCCGGGAACAGACAGCGATAAGTCGGATTGCGCGTCCCATCGGCTTGCATCTCGTGCGCGCGCAGGGTGGTGAGCGATCCGTCAAAAGTGCCGACCGCCGCGGTAACCAGTGGCTTTTTGGCAAAGTAGCAGGCGTCCGACACCAGATAGCGCGTGGCGAAATTATCCGAACCATCGGCGACGATGTCGTAATGCGAGATCAGGCCGAGGGCGTTCGAAGCGTCCAACCGCGTCATGTGCGTTTCGATTTTGATATGCGGATTGAGCCGCGCAATCGCTGCTTCGACGCCGTCGACCTTGCGCTCGCCGATATCGGGCGTGCCGAAGATCACCTGCCGCTGTAAATTCGACAGCGACACCGTATCGTCATCGACAATGCCGAGCGTGCCCACACCCGCCGCCGCCAGGTACAACAGCACGGGTGCCCCGAGGCCGCCGGCGCCGACGACCAGCACGCGCGCGGCCTTGAGCGTGGCCTGGCCCGGGCCGCCCACTTCGCGCAGGACGATGTGGCGGGCATAGCGTTCGAGTTCTTGTTTATCGAGCATGGCTCGCAATCCTAGCATTCCAAGGGGCCGGATTGGCGAGTAACCCAGATTGCAGGGGCTTCTTGCGCGCCCGGCTCGCTTCGCTAAGGTGACCGTTAATCTTGGTTACCGTAGCGTTAACACATATGCGTTTTGGCCCCATCGCAACCGTGCTTGCGGCGCTGTCTTTCAGCGTCGTTTCGGCGTCGACCCAAGCCCTGGCGCAGATCATAGGACCGGACGCGTCGCCCTACCCTGCCGAGACCGCCGAACCGGTTGCCAAGCCCGAAAGCAAGCCCTCAGCCAAGCCCGCTAATAAGCCGGCAGCCAAGAAGTCCATCGTCGCCTCCACCGCACCGAAAGAAACGCCGGCCAAGCCGTCCGCGCCGAAGGCCGCGACCGCAAAACCCACCGAACCGGCCACCGATGTCTTTGCCGGCATTCCGCAGAACGAGCGTTTGAAGCTGCAAGCCGCCCTTTTGTGGTCAGGCGATTACCCCGGCGCCGCCAATAGCGACGACCCGATGCTGGCGGCGGTGAAGAATTTCCAGAAGCGCATCAAATCGAATGTCACCGGCCAACTCACCGCCGCCGAGCGGGCGAAGTTGATCGCGGCCGCGCGCGAGCACGAAGAGGAGTTCGGCTGGAGCGTAGTCGTCGACCCGGCCACCGGCATTCGTATCGGCTTGCCGACCAAGATGGTGCCGATCGCGCGCGAATCCGCGCGCGGCACGCGCTGGTCCTCGCGCCACGGCGAAGTGCAGGTCGAGACTTTCCGCTTCGCCGCGCCCGACCTCAAACTGTCGGCGCTTTTCGAGCGCGAAAAAAAAGAGCCGGCGGCGCGCCGGGTCGAAACCAGCGTGCTGCGCGACGACAGTTTTTTCATCAGCGGCTTGCAGGGCCTGAAGAAATTCTCCGTGCGCGCGCAGATGCGCAATGGCGAAGTACGCGGTTTCACCATGATGTTCGATCAGGCGATGGAGGGGATTGTTACGCCGGTGATGGTGGCAATGGCGTCAGCCTTTTCGCCGTTTCCGCAACGCAGCGCCCCGTTCGCCGCGCTCGCCAAGTCGGTTGAATATGGCAACGGACTGGTGGTGAGCGAGCAAGGACACATCGTCACCGACGCCCACCTGGTGCACGGCTGTCAGGTGCTGGTCGCGGCTGGTTATGGTGATGCCGTCCCCATCGCCGAGGACGCCAATAGCGGGCTGACGCTGTTGCGCGTCTATGGTCCGCGCAAATTCATGCCGCTGGAGCTCACACCAGCCGATCGCGCCAAATCCGGCGAACTAACGCTGGCCGGTATTCCGGATCCGAAAGAGCACGATGGCAAAAGCAGGCTCACCGAGATCAAAGCGCGGCTGACCGACGGTAATTCAATCGAGTTGCGCCAGCCCGTGCCGATGGCGGGTTTCTCCGGCGCCGCGGCGCTTGACGCGCAAGGCCGCTTCATCGGCATGGCGGAATTGCGCAACGCCGTATTAGCCAGTATCGCGCCGGCTTTGCCGCCAGTGCGGCTGGTGCGCGCCGAAACCATCCGCGCTTTTCTCGACGCCCATCATGTTCCTGCGCCAAGCGCGCAGGCTGCCCCAGCGCGCGACGCCATCGTGCGGATGATTTGCGTGCGGAAGTGACGGCTGTTTAACCGTCACTTATTCTTCCACTCCGGCTTCCGCTTCTCGATAAAAGCCTTCATGCCTTCCTTCTGATCGCCGGTCGCAAACAGCGAGTGGAAAATCCGCCGCTCGAAGCGCACGCCCTCGGCCAGCGACGACTCGAAGGCGACGTTGACCGCTTCCTTGGCCGCCAGCACCGGCGGCAGCGACATATTGGCAATCGTATCGGCCATCTTCATCGCCTCCTCCATCAGGCTCGCGGCCGGCACCACGCGCGCAACGAGGCTACAGCGCTCGGCCTCGGCTGCGTCCATCATGCGGCCGGTCAGAATCAGATCCATCGCCTTGCCCTTGCCGACCGCGCGCGTCAGCCGCTGCGTGCCGCCAATGCCGGGGATGACGCCGAGTTTGATTTCGGGTTGGCCGAATTTGGCGCTGTCGGCAGCGATGATGATGTCGCATTGCATTGCCAGTTCGCATCCGCCGCCGAGTGCGAAGCCCGCCACCGCCGCGATAACTGGCTTGCGCGCGTTCGCGGCGACGTGTTGGTTGGCGGCGAAGTTGCCGAGATAGGCTTCGATAAAGGTCTTGTCAGCCATTTCCTTGATGTCGGCGCCGGCGGCGAAGGCTTTCTCATTGCCGGTAATCACCATGCAGCCGACCTTGTCGTCGGCCTCGAAGGCAGCGATCGCCTGGGTCAGTTCCGCGATGAGCTCACGATTGAGCGCGTTGAGCGCCTGCGGGCGATTGAGCGTGATGACGCCGACGCGGCCTTTGGTTTCGACGATGATGTTTTGGTACGCCATCCATGCTCTCCCGCCTGCGAAATTTCGGCTTGAGCCACATTTGTATGCCATCATGGCCGGCTTGTCCCGGCCATGATGCGGAAGCGGCGCGTAGCCTATTCCATCTTCACGCCGGCGCGCAGCACGACCTCTTTCCACTTGGCGGAATCGGCCTTGATGGCGGCGGCGTAGTCTTCCGGCGTACCACCGGCGGCTTCGTCGCCGGTCTTTTCGAACTTCACCTTGAAGGCGGGCGAGGCCAGTGCCTTGTTGATCGCCGCGTTGAGCTTGTCGACGATCGGACGCGGCACACCGGCCGGCGCGATCACGCCGGTCCAGGTCGGCGCCGCGTAGCCGGGCACGCCAGCCTCCGCAATGGTCGGCAGATCGGGGAAAGCCGGCGAACGATTCACACCGCTGACCGCGAGCGGGCGCACGGTGCCGGCATGGGCGACCTGCGCGATCGATTGCAAGCTCTCGAACATCAGGTCGACGCGGCCGGCGATCAAATCCTGGATGGCCAGCGCGCCGCCGCGATAGGGAATGTGCACGATCTCAGTGCCGGTCATGAATTTGAACAGCTCGCCGCCGACATGGCCGGGCGAACCGTTGCTCGACGACGCGTTCGACAATTTACCAGGATGCGCCTTGGCATAGGCAATTAATTCCTTGACCGAATGGATGGGCGAATTCGGCGATACCGCCAGCAGCAAGTGCCCGCGCGTGACCAAGCAGATCGGCTGGAAATCGCGCTCGATGTCGTAAGGCAGCTTCTTGAACATGTGGCGCGTGATGGCGAGAGCTCCGATCGGCCCCATGCCGATGGTGTAACCGTCCGGCGCCGACTTCGCGAGCAGGTCGAGCCCGATGGTGAGCGCGCCGCCCGGGCGGTTATCGACCACGATCTGCTGGCCGAGATCCTGAGTCAGCACGGCGGCCAGAAGACGCGCGGCATTGTCGGTGGCGCTGCCGGCGGCCTGCGGCACGATCATGCGGATCGGACGATCTGGATATTCGGCGTGCGCAGCGGCGAAAGTGGCGGCGAGAATGAATGGAAATAGTGCAACAACAGCAAGCTTGCGCATGGCGGTTCCCCCGAGGCGATGTTCTTCGTTTTCTTATTGGTGGCACAGTCTGCCGCCCCCTGTCATTGGGGGTCCATCCATGAGAGGCCATTATTTCTGGCAGGCTGGGCAATAAAAGGTCGAGCGGCCGCTTTGCACGATGCGCTTGATGGTGCCCTTGCTGCGAGGGCAGGGTTCGCCTTCGCGGTCATAGACCCTGAAATTGTGCTGGAAGTAGCCGAGCGAGCCGTCGGCCTGGCGATGATCGCGCAAGCTGGAGCCACCAGCCTTGATGGCGTCATTGAGCACGGCCTTGATGGCATCCACCAATGCGAAGGCGCGTTCGTTCGGTTCGCCCTTGCGGTCGGCGATGGTTGAGGCGCGCCGCGTTGGCGATAAGTGCGCGCGGTAAAGCGCCTCGCAGACATAGATGTTGCCGAGGCCGGCGACGACGCGCTGATCGCTCAGCGCCGCCTTTAGCGAGGTCTTCTTGGCCTGACAGGCGCGCGCCAGCATCGCCGCGTCGAATTCGTTTCCCAAAGGTTCGGGCCCGAGCGCCTTCAACAGCGGCTCCTCGTCGAGCTTGGCGCGCGGTACGATCTTCATCGAGCCGAAGCGGCGCGGATCGTTGAAGGTCACCGTTTTGCCGTTCGATAGATGGAAGACGACGTGATCGTGCTTTTCGTCTTTCGAGCGCGCGTGATGGAATGCGCCCGGTTTTTCCTTGTCGATGCGGAACGAACCCGACATGCCCAGATGCATGATCAGCACTTCACCGCTCGACAGGTCCGCCAGCAGATATTTCGCACGGCGCCCGAGGCCGGTAACAGTCGTTCCGGTCAGCCGCTTTTCAAAGTCCTCGGCAATCGGCCAGCGCAGGCCGCGATGCCGCACCTCGATGCGCTCGAGCCTTGCGCCCTCCATGGCGGGCGCGAGGCCCCTTCGCACGGTCTCAACTTCGGGTAGCTCGGGCATGGTTAACCGCTCCAGCGTTCTCACATAGCGTCCCGCGGGCTGTCGCGCTATGGTCCTGCCCGCAAAGGATTATTGGCGCAAAGAAAACATGACCAAGGCGGAAGAGACCCATTTCGGTGACCAGACCGTGCCCCTGAGCGACAAGCAGGGGCTGGTGGACGAGGTCTTTCACTCAGTCGCCAGGCGCTACGACCTGATGAACGATCTGATGTCGGGCGGGCTGCACCGGGCTTGGAAGGATGCGCTGGTCACCGCCGTTAATCCGCCACCAAAAGGCCGTCCCGGCCGCCTTCAAGAAAAGACCGACCGGCCCTTTGCCTTGCTCGACCTCGCCGGCGGCACCGGCGACATCGCCTTTCGCACGGTCGAGGCCGGCGGGCCAAACACCCGCGTCACCGTCTGCGACATCAATGCGGAGATGCTGGCAGTCGGCTGCGAGCGCGCGCAAGCGCGCGGGCTCGACCATGCCGTCACTTTCGAGCAAGGCAATGCCGAACAACTGCCTTATCCGGACCAAAGCTTCGACTGCGTCACCATCGCCTTCGGCATTCGCAACGTGCCGCGCATCGCGCTGGCGCTCTCTGAGGCGTTTCGCGTGCTAAAATATGGCGGCCGCTTTCTGTGCCTTGAATTTTCCAGCGTTGACGTACCCGGGCTCGACAAACTCTATGAACTTTATTCGTTTCAGGTGATTCCACGCGTCGGTCGGGCCGTGACCGGCGACCGCGAGGCTTATCAATATCTGGTCGAGTCGATCCGCAAATTTCCCAAGCCGAAAGTCTTCGTCAAAATGATCGAGGACGCGGGTCTGCGCCGCGTTTCTTTCACGCCGATGACCGGCGGCGTGGTCGCCATGCATTCGGGCTGGAAATTGTGATCGCTACGCTCTCCCACCTCACGCGGCTGGCGCGGGCGGGCTATGTGCTCGCGCGCGAGGGCGTGTTCGCGCTGGTCGATACCCGCACGCTGCCCTTGTCCGCGCGCACCGGCATCGCGATCGCGCGGGTGTTCGAGCGACCCAGCGCAAAAGACGGCTCCGGCCGGCTTGCCACCGCCCTCACCAAACTCGGTCCCACCTACGTCAAACTCGGCCAGTTCATGGCGACGCGGCCCGACGTGGTCGGCACCGATATCGCGCGCAGTCTCGAAAGCTTGCAGGACCGCATGGCGCCATTTCCGCAAGGCGAAGCTGAAGCGGTCGCGGTGACGGCGTTCGAAAAGCCGATCAATGAAGTCTACTTAAACTTCGGGCCTTCGGTTGCCGCCGCTTCGGTCGCGCAAGTGCACAAGGCCGAAGTCGAAAAGAACGGCGTGCGCACGCCGGTGGCGGTGAAAATTTTGCGGCCCGGCATTGCGCGCCGCTTTGCCGCCGATCTGGACTCATTCTTCTTCGCCGCGCGTAAAGCCGAGGCCATGTCTGTTGAGGCCCAACGCCTGCGGCCGGTCGAAGCCGTGGCGACACTGGCGCGCTCGATGGCGATCGAGATGGATTTCCGGCTGGAAGCCGCCGCCGCTTCCGAAATGGCCGAGAACACCAAAAACGACGCCGACTTCCGCGTGCCGCGGGTCGACTGGGACCGCACCGCGCGTGAAGTGCTCACGCTCGAATGGATCGACGGCACGCCGCTCAACGATCGCGCCGCGCTGGAGGCGCGCGGCTTCGATCTGCCGGCGCTCGGTCGCAGCGTCATTCAGAGTTTTCTGCGCCACGCATTGCGCGATGGCTTTTTCCACGCCGACATGCATCCCGGCAATTTGTTCGTCGATGCCGAAGGGCGCCTTGTTGCCGTCGACTTCGGCATTATGGGGCGGCTCGGGCCGAAGGAGCGCCGCTTCCTCGCCGAAATCCTGTTCGGCTTTATCACGCGCGATTATCATCGCACCGCGCAGGTGCATTTCGACGCCGGCTATGTGCCACGCCATCATTCGGTCGATGATTTCGCGCAGGCGATCCGCGCCATCGGCGAGCCGATCCACAACCGCACCGCCGAAGATATTTCAATGGCGAAGCTGTTGATGCTGTTGTTCGAGGTCACCGGCCTGTTCGACATGCGCACGCGGCCGGAACTTTTGCTGTTGCAGAAGACCATGGTGGTGGTGGAAGGCGTCGCGCGTTCCTTCGATCCCAAGCTCGACATGTGGTCGACCGCCGATCCGGTGGTGCGCGAATGGATCGCGCGGCATCTTGGTCCTGCCGGCAAACTGGAGGACGCGGTCGAAGGCGCCGGCGAGCTCGGCAAGTTCTTCGGGCAAGTGCCGGGCTTGCTTCTGCGCGCCGGCACCCTGCTCGATCAGATCGATGATGCCACCCGCAACGGGCTGGTGCTGTCGTCCGACACCGTCGCCGCCATCGGCAAGGCGGAAGCGCGCCGCAACCGCTGGGTCGCGGCCGCGCTATGGATGATCGCGCTGATGCTGGGCTGGATTGCGTGGCTGCTGCTGTAGCCACGCCTCAGGCCAGCAACTCGCCCATCTTGTCGATGCTCTGGGTCCAGCCTGCCTCCATGCCGGCCAGCATCTGCGGCGCCATCGGCACGCGGCCAACCGCATGCGAGGCCAACACCATCGTGGTCTTGCCACCGCTCTCCCTCAACGCCACCGTAGTCTCGCCCTCGAGCAGATGATTGCCGTCATTGTCGAGCGCGATATTCGTGAATACCAGCCGCTCCGGCGTCTTCACCTCCGTGAACACGCCTTTCATCGGATAGTCGTTGCCATCCGGCCCATGCATGACAATGCGCAAGGCACCGCCGCCGCGTAGGTCCCATTGCGGCACCGAGCTTGTAAAACCGCGCGGTCCGAACCACTGCGCCAGCATTTTCGGGTCGGCCCATGCCTGCCAGACCAGTGCCCGTGATGCGTCGAAGACGCGCGCGATCTTGACGGAGCCTTCGCCGAATGTTTGCGGTGCGTTCATCTCAAACTCCTCACCTAACCGTGCGAAACGATCATCTGGAAGCCGCCGAAAATCATGCGCTTGGCGTCGAATGGAATTTCGCCCTTCATCGAATCCGCGATGCGCTTGTCCGCCATGACCTTCTTCATCACGCGGTCGCGATGGGCGCGGGAGCGATAGACGATCCAGGAAAATATCACCGTTTCGATGTTCCTGAGCTTGACGCTGCGCGGAAACGAGGTGCGTTTGCCGTAAGGCACGTCGTCGCCGGCACATTCGTGGAACGACACGGCGCCATGCTCCATCCAGACCTTACCGGCCTTGTTGGCCATTTTCCGATACGCGCCGAGCTTGCGCTTCGGTACCGGCACGACAAATCCATCGACGTAAGCCATATGCATTTCCCTCGTGTTGAAGCGGCGTTATTTGCCGGCGAAAGCGCGCTCGATCGTTGCGAAGTCGATTTTCGACATCTTCATCATGGCGCTCATGGCGCGGTCCGCTTTCGCGCGGTCGGGATCGCGCAGCATTTCGAGCAGACGCCTCGGAAACACCTGCCAGGACAGGCCGAACTTGTCCTTCAGCCAGCCACACTCGCTTTCGCTGCCGCCCTTGGTCAAAGTGGACCAGTAGTAATCGATTTCTTCTTGGGTCTCGCAGGGAATTTGAAACGAGACCGCTTCGCTGAACTTGAATCGCGGACCGCCGTTCAGGCAGGAGAATTTCTGTCCGTCCAGTTCGAAGTCGATGGCCAGCACCGCGCCCGGTGTGCCGCCGTGGGCTTCCTGTCCGACATTGCCGAAACGAACGATCGCGGTGATCTTGGAATTCTTGAACACGGTGGTGTAGAAATTCACCGCTTCTTCGGCATTCTTGTCGAACCAGAGACAGGGCGTGATCTGTTGCTTTGCAATCGACATGACATTCCTCCGTGAGTGTCGGGTTATTTTGCTTTTGCCAGATAGGCTTCGAGCCGTTCGAGCGTGCCGCTCCAGCCCATGGTCATGCTGCCATGGCCGGCATCGAATACGGTCTGCTCTTCCGCGGTCGCCTCATGGGGTGACCAACGCACGGTGAAACGGCACTTGCCGCCCGGCTCTTCCTCGAAGGTAAAGACCGTCAGCATTTGCGGCGGCCATTGCGGCGCCAGCGGGTGGCGCCCGAGCCCTCCCTTCTCGTCGGAGAACGAGTCGATCAGGACGATGCGTTCCGGCGGCTTGATCTCGCGATAGACCTTCCGGCCCCACATGACCTGACCGTCCGGATTCTGCATGCCGTAGTGGTAGATGCCGCCGACGCGAAAATCCATTTTGGATTTAACGACCTTGACGCCCTTCGGGCCCCACCATTCCTTCATGCGCTCGGGCTGGGTGAAGCACTGCCACACCAGTTCGCGCGGTGCGTCGAGAACGCGCGACATGACGAAGTCCTTTGACGCGGCTCGGACCGGCATTATGCGGACTCCTTTGCGAGCGAGGGTTTGGCATCCATGGGGAAATATTTGAAATAGGGTTCGGCTTCTCTGAGCGCGCGCGCATAGGACGGGCGTGAGACCAGACGCTCGCGGTATGCGCGGAGATTTCGGAAAGCTGGGTCGAAAGGAACGGCGTAGTTGCAATAAAACAAGGCCGGCGACGCCGCGCAATCGACCAGGCCAAATTTGTCGCCCATCGCCCAGGTTTTGCCCGCCATCTCGCGTTCGATCATATCGTAGCAAGTCATCATCAGCGCCCGCGCCTTTTCAACGCCATAGGGATCTTTCGCACCGGCAGGACGCAATTCGTCGCCAACCACCTTCTGCATTTCCGTATGGAGGTGGAGGTCGTAGAATCGATCCCACATTCGCGCTTGCCAAGTCTGATCGGCGCCGGTGGGTAGAAGATTCGTACCGTAGTAGGTGTCGAGATACTCAATGATGACGGTCGCTTCCGCCACCGTTTGACCGCGCGCCTCATCGCGCAAGACCGGAAACTTTGCGACCGGCCAAAGTGCTCTAAGCGGCGCGCTCGATTCCTCATTCGAAAGGTCGACGACGATCGGCTCGAACGGAATGCCGCCTTCGTAGAGCGCGATGAGCGCCTTGTGGCAAAAGGACGACAGCGGGTGATAGTAGAGTTTGAGTGACATGGCAGTAACTCCGTTGGGGCGGTTCGGCCAATTCAACGACTTGGGCGGGTTTCAAACATTCGGTCAGCAGCTGGCTTTACTCGGCAATGATCATCCAGCTCACGCCGAACTTGTCGGCCACCACGCCGAAGCGTTTGGCGAAAAATGTTTTGCTCATCGGCATCTGCACCTGGCCGCCTTCACCGAGCGCGCCGAACATTTTGTCGGCATGCGCTTCGTCCCTGGCGTTGAGCGAAAGCGAAATGCCCTTGAAGTCGGGTTTGCCGGTATTGCGGCCGTCCGACATCATGACCGCGGTGTCGCCGATCTTGAGGCAGGAATGCATCACCTTAGTCTCGGCGCCGGCCGCGCACATCGATTGGTCCGGGCTATCCTTGAACCGCATCATCATTTCGACGGTGGCGCCGAGGGCTTTCTTGTAAAACTCGATCGCCTCTTCGGTGCGGCCGTCGAACATCAAATAGGGGGTAACTTGCATGGCAGCGCTCCCTCCGGGTTGTCACATTGACAAATACGTTGATATCAACATAGTAGCTCGCATGTCAACGCGGCAAAATCTGAAACGTTCGAAGGAACCGGATGAAAGCGAGGCGCTGCCATACGCTGCCACGCTCGAGGTGCGCGATGCCTGCCTGTGTCTGCATGTGCAACGCGCCGCGCGCGCGTTGGCACGCCGCTTTGACGAGGCGTTGCGGCCTGCGGAACTCAGCAGCGGTCAATTTTCGTTGCTGACTTCGCTCAACCGGCCGGAGCCGCCTACCATTGGTAGCGTCGCCAATCTGCTGGCAATGGACCGCACGACGCTTACCGCCAATCTCAAGCCGCTGGAGCGGCGCCGGCTGTTGAAGGTCGCGATCGACAAAGAAGACAAGCGCAGCCGCCGCCTGATCATTACCGCGGCCGGACGGGCGCTGCTGCGCAGAGCCTATCCCTTGTGGAAGGAAGCGCATGTCGAGGTGGAATTTCTGATCGCGCCGGGGAGCGCCGAGAGTTTGCGCAAGGCGCTGCGCTCGCTCGCCTGAAATTCCGCCCAATAGGTTCCGCCGCCTGCGCATGGTTTCATCTCGCTATTTCGCGGCTTGCTTGGCGACATAAGCCGCAAGTCTGGCCAGATTTTGAGCGAGGCCCTTGTCGGCGCCGTATTCCTTGATCACGCGCGTGCGTTCTTCCGCGCTGGGGAACGTGCCGTGCCAGGTGATACGCGTCTGGCCTTGGCCGTTATCCTCGAACGTCAGCCGCCACCCGGACGGAATTCAAAAATCAATGTCGCGGTGGTGAAGCCGTCCGGGCCCCACCATTGCGCCAGATGTTTCGGATCGGTGAAGCAGGTGAACACCAGATCGCGCGGCGCGGCGAACACACGGGTGCCAATGATCGAACGCGGATCACTGTCGAGGTCGAGATTATTTCTTTCGGCCACGTTTCGTCTCCTTCGACTTGTTCTGTTGCGCCTCGCCCTCCGCCTTGAGTACCTGCAAATAGTCGTCAAGCCGGGCGAGCCGTTCCTCCCACAGCTTGCGATAGTCGGTTAGCCAGCCATCGACGCCGATCAGCGGCGCCGCCTCGATCTTGCAGGGGCGCATCTGCGCGTCGCGCCCGCGCGTGATGAGACCGGCGCGCTCCAGCACCTTGAGATGTTTGGACACCGCCGGCATGCTCATCGCGAAGGGCTCGGCCAGTTTCGATACCGAGGTTTCGCCGAGCGCCAGCCGCGCCAGGATGGCCCGGCGCGTTGGATCGGCGAGCGCGGCAAAGGTGGCGCTGAGGCGGTCGGTTGCTGGCGTCTGCATCTCGCTGTGAACCATCTAGTTAAATAACCTAGTGGTTAAATACACGACCTCCAAAAACTGTCAATCCACTTGTTGACAGTTCGTCGACCAAACGGTTTGATTGCATTGCAGTCATTGCAATCGTTATAAACTAAGCCGCTGTAATCATGGCATCTCTCACCGTCCGCCAGCTCGATGAGGCGCTCAAAAAGCAGCTTCGCCTGCGCGCGGCGCGCCACGGCCGCTCGGTCGAGGACGAAGTGCGCACCATCCTGCGCGAGGCGGCATCCGACACAGAGACGCCGGCCGCGCCCACCGAAGTCAAAGCCGCGCCTTCCAACGCCGGCACAAAGCGCGTGCTACTCATCATCGGCGGCGGGATCGCGGCCTACAAATCGCTCGACCTGATCCGCCGCATGAAAGAGCGCCGCGTTTCGGTGCGTTGCATCCTCACGCAAGCTGCGACCGAGTTCATCACGCCGCTCACCGCTGGCGCCATCGCCGGCGAGCGCGTGTTCACCGATTTGTTCGATCCGCAGCATGAATTCGATGTCGGCCACATCCGGCTCGCGCGCGAAGCCGACCTGATCGTAATTGCGCCGGCGACAGCCGACCTGATGGCGAAGATGGCGAACGGCCTCGCCAATGATCTCGCCACCGCCGTGTTGCTGGCGAGCAAGGCGAAGATATTGCTGGCGCCGGCGATGAACCCGGCGATGTGGTCGCACAAGGCGACGCAACGCAATCTGGCGCGCCTGATCGAAGATGGTGTTTCCACCATCGGTCCCAACGCCGGTGAGATGGCGGAGAGCGGCGAACGCGGCCTCGGGCGTATGGCTGAGCCGCTTGAGATTGCCGCGGCGGCTGAAAATCTGCTCGGCGCACACCATGCGCAGCCGCTAAAGGGCAAACGCGTGTTGATGTGCACCGGGCCCACGCATGAGCCGATCGACCCGGTGCGCTACATCGCCAACCGTTCTTCCGGCAAACAAGGTTATGCCATCGCCATCGCCGCCGCGCTTGCCGGCGCGGATGTCACGCTTGTGAGCGGCCCGGTGCACCTGCCGAAGCCGCCCGGCGTCAATGTTATCGACGTCGAAAGCGCGCGCGAAATGCTGGCGGCGGTCGAACGCGCCTTGCCCGCCGATGTTGCGATCTTTGCCGCCGCCGTTGCCGACTGGCGCGTGACCCATGCTGGTGAGCAGAAGATCAAAAAACAGCCGGGGCAGGCCACGCCCGAACTCACGCTCACCGAAAATCCGGACATCCTTTTGACCGTCGCGCACCGCAAGATGCAACGGCCTCAACTCGTCATCGGTTTTGCCGCCGAGACCGAAAACGTCGCCGCCAATGCCAAGGCCAAGCTCGACAAAAAAGGCTGCGACTGGATTCTCGCCAACGATGTATCGCCTTCAACCGGCATCATGGGTGGCGACCGCAACACCATCCAGCTTGTCACCGCCAAAGGCATCGAAGCCTGGCCGCCGCAAAGCAAAGAAGATGTCGCCACGATGCTGATTGCGCGTGTCGCAGCAGAATTGGAAAATTAAATGAACGACGCTGACGTCCGCATCATGCGCCTTCCGCACGGACACGACCTTCCACTGCCGTCCTACCAGAGCGCGCTGGCTGCCGGCCTCGATCTAATCGCCGCGGTCGCCGCCGGCAAACCGCTCACGCTGGCAGCCGGCGCGCGCGTGCTCGTGCCGACCGGCATTGCCATTGCTTTGCCGGAAGGTTTCGAGGCGCAGGTGCGGCCGCGCTCGGGACTTGCCGTCCGTCACGGCCTCACGGTGTTGAATTCGCCCGGCACCATCGACGCCGACTACCGTGGCGAGATTCAGGTTCTGATGGTCAATCTCGGCAGCGAATCGGTCGAGATTGCGCGCGGCATGCGGATCGCTCAGCTTGTGCTTGCAACCGTTACGCGCGCGCGGCTGGTCGAAACATCGTCACTCGACCAAACAACCCGTGGCAGCGCAGGCTTTGGCTCCACCGGGAGTTGAAATACGCAATTCATTGTTTTCGGCTAGACGGATCGTAGACTGTAGCCTATTACCGCTACAATTAGTTGCGACTGGTGCCGATCATGCCCCTGGTTTCCCGCAAAGACATTCTTGCTATTGCCGCTGTCATCGACGTGGCTCTCAATGCACGCAGTCGGCCGGTCTCGGCCAAGGCGCTCGCCACGCGTCATAAGCTTCCTCCGCGCCATCTTGAACCGGTGCTGCAAGCGCTTGTCCGCGACGGTATTCTCAAGGGCATTCGCGGACCGCACGGCGGCTATGAACTCGCGCGCGACCACAAAAAGATCACCGCCGAGGACATTCTGCGCGCCGCTTCCAGCGCGGAAGACGACGAAGAACCGGCCGGACCGATGTCGCCTTTGGTCGCCGACGTGGTGCGACCGGCGCTGGCCGAAGCCGAGCGCAGTTTTTCCGCAGCGCTTGCCCGCATCAATATCGAAGACATGACCAAACGCGCCGACGGCGCCAAGTAATTCCGCCAGCGCTGCGCAACATGAATTGCGCGAAGGTCCACGCGTTCACCATATGGACTCTTTCGGCCCGACTCCCCACGGGGGTAAAGTCCAATGATTCGCAGACGATAGGGCCTATTTCGTCCGCACATCGTGGGGCAATTCGGAAATGCCGGAGACGATCCGGACGACGAACGGGAGGCTGCGTTCTCGTCCGAGACGAGACGGTATTCTCGTCGTCGCCGTCATTCTGAATATCGGCGCTATCGCCGGTCTCGCGCTCACGGCGCCGGTCCTGATCGCGCCGGCATTCGCCGACACGACCGCGCCGCACGAGGCTGCCTCGCTATTCGGCCGCCAGGAGATCGCGTCGCTGACGCTGTTCGCCGGCCTGCTCTGCTTCGCCGTGCTCGCCACCATCGTACTGATCCGCACCCGCCGCAGCGCCAGCCGCTTCCAGGCCGGAACGCGCGACGATGTGATGAGCCTGCAAGCGGAAATAGACCGCTACAAGACGCTGCTGCTGTCGGAGCCGCAGTTGCTGGTGGCCTGGGCCGCCGACGACGACCGCACCGAGATTCTCGGCGACAAATCCATCATCACTGCCGGGCCCTCCGAGGACTTAGCGCCAGAGCGGGTGCTTGCGTTCGGCTCCTGGCTTGAAGCCGCGCAAGCGCAACGCATTGAGCAGGCGGTGACGGATCTGCGCGCCGAAGGCCGCCCCTTTGTCATGACGCTCGCCACCGTCGCAGGCCGCCCGATCGAAGCGCAAGGCCGCGCCATAGGCGGGCGGGCGGTACTGCGCCTGCGCGACGTCGGTGGCATCGAACGCGAATTGGTCGATCTCGCCGCCCGCCACGACAAGCTCAACGCCGATGTCGAGACGATGAAGGCGTTGCTCGAATCACTGCCTGCCCCGGTCTGGGCGCGCGACGCCGATGGCCGCCTTGTGTTCGCCAATTCCGCTTATGCGCGCGCGGTCGAAGCGGTCGATGCCTCCGACGCGGTCGTACGCGAATTGGAACTGCTCGATCGCCCAGCACGCGAAGGTCTCACAAGCGCGCGCGCCGCCGGCGAGACTTTCGCAAAGAGATTGCCGGCCATCGTCGCCGGCGAACGCCGCATTTTTGACGTGGTCGATGCGTCGAGCGGCGCAGGCTCGGCCGGCATGGCGATCGACCGCACCGAAGCCGAGACCATGCGCGCCGATTTGAAGCGGATGGTCGAGGCGCACCGCCGCGTGCTCGATCAGCTCGCCACCGGCGTCGCTATCTTCAACGCCGACCGCAAGCTCACCTTTTACAACACCGCCTTCCGCTCGCTGTTCGATCTCGACACCGGCCTGCTCGATCAGACGCCGACCGACACCGCCGTGCTCGACACCTTGCGCTCCGCGCGCAAGCTGCCGGAGGAGCAGGACTTTCGGCTGTGGAAGCAGCAGCTCTACGAAGCCTATCGCGCGCTCGAACCCAAAGAGCATATGTGGCATCTGCCGGACGGCCGCACGCTGCGCGTCGTCACCACGCCCAACCCGGAAGGCGGCGTCACTTATCTCTATGACGACGTTACCGAGCGGCTCGACATGCATCGGCGCTACGACGCGCTGATCAAGGTGCAAAGCGAAACGCTCGACCATCTCGCCGAAGCGGTCGCGGTGTTTGGCCCGGACGGTCGCGTGCGGCTGCACAATCCCGTCTTCCAACGTATGTGGAAGCTCACGTCCGAAGCACTCGACGCGCATCCTCATATCGAAGCCGTGACCGCCTGGTCGCAGGCGCTGCATGACGACAACACGATCTGGCGCGCCTTGCGCGGCGCGGTAACCGCGATCGACGCCCGCGAAGCGCTGACGGCGCGCATCGAACGCCGCGACGGTATGACCATCGATCTCGCCACCATGCCGCTGCCGGACGGCGCCACGCTGGTCACGTTCCAGGACGTCAGCGATACCGTCAATTTCGAGCGCGCGCTCACCGAGCGCAACGAAGCGTTGGTCGCCGCCGATGGCATCAAGATCGAATTCGTGCACCACGTGTCGTACGAACTGCGCTCGCCGCTCACCAACATCATCGGTTTTGCCAATCTGCTCGGCGATCCTGCTTTCGGCGCGCTCAACGCCAAGCAACACGAATATCTCGGCTATATCACCACCTCGACCAATGCGCTCCTGGCGATCATCAACAACATCCTCGATCTCGCCACCATCGACGCCGGCGCCATGACGCTGAACCTGTCGGAGGTCAATATCCGGGCCAGCATGGAAGCGGCGGCGGAAGGCGTGCAGGATCGCCTGGTCAAGAGCCGCATCACGCTCGACATCCGGACGTCGCCATCTATCGGCAGCTTCGCGGCCGATGAGCGCCGTCTGCGTCAGGTTCTGTTTAACCTTTTATCGAACGCGGTCGGCTTCTCACCCGACGGCGAGACGATCACGCTTTCGGCCGAGCGGCACGCCGACGCGGTGGTGTTTTCGGTCACCGACCATGGGCCCGGAATTCCGCCCGAGGCCATGGACAAAGTATTCGATCTGTTCGAAACCGACTCGCAGGGCTCGACGCATCGCGGCACCGGTCTCGGTCTGTCACTGGTGCGCTCCTTCGTGCAACTGCATGGTGGCAGCGTCACGATTCGGTCGGCAGTCGGCCAAGGCACCACCGTGGCTTGCGAATTTCCCACCGCGCATGCCGTCAAAGACGCCGGTAAGCAAAGCGCCGCGTAATTTTCCTTAAGCGCGCGAAAAAACCTCCGCGGCGAACCGCGGAGGTGTTCATCAAGTCAACGCAGGTTTAGCGCACGCGATGCACGCGGCGCTCCGGCGCATAGCCGACATATTCGCCGTTCACGCAGGCGCCGTGGTTTAGCCCGAACAGCGCGTGGAAGCCGCGGCACGGCTGCACGACCGCGTCGAGCAGAGCAACGGTGCCCACACCGGCGACGCCGCCGGCCACCGCCGCGGTGCCGGCCGTGGCGCCGAGCGCGGTGACGGTCGCGCCGCTGCCGAACCAACCTTCAGACAGTCCAACGCCGGCGGCGGTGCCGACGGCCGCCCCGGTAACGACTTCGGCGGTCGCGGGCGTCTCGTGATAGCTGTCCATCCGCGCCATCGCCGGTGTGGCCAACGCAGCGGCGGCGATCACGGCAACAGATAGTCCTGTAATCAGATTGCGCATCGTTCACTCCTTCAAGGTCGGTTGTCCCTAAGCCCTGTCGTGCAAACGCCGGCTGTACGCATGCGTTCCGCATTGCACACCAAGAACCGGCGAGGGTTCCGCAACGGTGGCGATGATGTGATGATGCGCAAGGAACCGCGACGGGGAAGCGGCGAGATCAAGGCAGCGCCTTGGCAGTTGTCCGACGGCGGCAAAATCCCTGCCGCGCGCCGGGCGTTTCTCCAGCTCATGCGACCGTTATTTGCCGGCGATCTTGGCAGCGTCGTCACGCACGCCTGTATCGACAATCGTCGTCAGCGGCACCGCCGCTTTGATCACGCCCGCTTTGACAAATAAATCCTGCATCCATTCGATGCGATCGGCGGGGATCGCCAGCGTCGGATCGATCTGCTTGTTGGCCAGTGTCTGATCGATAATGAATTCGGCGCGCTTGTCGTCCGGCTTGGCATGGGTCATTTCGCGCGACAGCTTGACCGCGACGTCGCGATGCTCGGTCGCATATTTATAGGCTTCCATTTCGGCCGCGACGAATTTCACCAGATCGGCGCGCCTTTCGGTCAGAACTTTCTGGCTGGTGGCAACACAAAGCCGGATAAATTTCGGCACGGTCACATTCGCGCGCATCAGGACTTTGATGTTCGGCGGCATGATCGCTTCGAATTCGTTCGAGACCACGGCGGCGTCAGTGACGCCGGCGACCAGTGATTTGTAGCGGTCAAGATCGGCGCCCTGGGTCACGAACTTCACGTCCGCAACGGGGATATTTTCAGCGTTCAACATGCCTCGCATCAGCAAGTCGGGCAGCGAGCCGGGCGAGGAAATCGCAATCGCCTTGCCCTTGAGATCGGCCGGCGTCTTGATCTCAGCCTTGGCGAGCACAATTTGCGGCACGCCCGGCCAGTTGCAGCCGACGATCTTGACGCCGGTGCCGCGCACCGCCGCCACGATCGATTCCGCCGCGCCCATGTCGACGCTGTCAATCTGCCCGGCGATCAGGCCTTCATCAGCGTGGAGCCGGATTTGATCTTGAGCAGTTCGATTTTCAGTCCGTGCTTGGCGGCAAAGCCGCCGCCCTCGACCATCGCGATAAAGCCGGCGTCGCTCTTTGGTTCGAGAATGCCGTGCTTCCAGACCGTCTCCTGCGCGCTCGCTGCGCCGAGACCGCACGTAATGAACACGGCCGCGACCGCCAATGAACGTACCGACATAAGCGCTTCTCCCCATCAGTGTTTTGCCGAAGGCTACGTCCGCGCGTGGGCGGACGCAACATGCGCTCAAATGCGATACTCGCCACCGCGCTTGCGGCCTTGGTCGACATTAAGAAAAAGCGTCTCCAATGTCGGCTGTTTTTTGATCAGGCCCTGCTCGTGCGAATAGCCGACCAGCGTCTCCAGGACTTTACGGTTCTTGTCGGTGAGCCCGTATTCCCACGGATCGGGACCGAAGATGCGCTCCTGCTCTTCCCAAGCGGCACGATACCAGGCGAGCGGCACGATGCGCGGATTGGCCATGCGTTGCATGGCAATGTCTTTCGCCTCGTTAAAGGCACGGAACAGATTGACGGCGAGCCAAGGATGTTCCTCCGCCAACGCCTTGCGGATGCCGACCACATGCATGATCGGGAAGATGCCGGTGCGCTGGTAATAGGCCATCTCTTCCACCTTGTGGTCGGGGAAGAGACGCGCCACACGCTTGTCCTTGGCCAGAAAGGGTTTGACGAAATCGGAATGAAACACCGCGTCGAGTTCGCCTTCGGCCAGCATGGTCTCGACCGATTTGTCGTCCGGCAGCCGCGTATATTTGATGTCGGGCGGCAGACGCACTTCGACATCGTCGTCCAGTTCGGCGAACCATTCGATGCTGTTGAGCGGCACACCGTATTCATGCTGAAGAATGCCGCGCATCCACAAAATCGCGCTGGTCATCATGGTCTTCACGCCGATCTTGCGGCCTTTCAGATCGGACGGCTTCGAGATTCCTTTGGACGTATTGATGAACATAAAGCCGTGCCGGAAGCGGCGATGCAGAAACACCGGAATGGCGCGAAACGGCCAGTCGTTATCGCGCGCCGCCAGATAAGACGAACTGGAGACTTCGGCGGCGTCGAATTCGCCATTGCGCAAAAACCGCCAATGCCGGGTCGCCGAGTCCATGTCGGTCAGGATGGTGAGGTCGACACCATCGACCGCGACCTTGCCGCTGATCAAGGGTCGCACGATCTCGTTGTCGCCCATGGCCAAGGTGAGGCTCAGTTTCTTCGGCATTCCGTTTCCCCCGCGGGCTTGCGTTTTTGGCACCGAATTAGGCCCGGCGCGGCGGCGTGTAAGTTAACAAGCCGGACATTATCATCGCGCAGATGAATGCGGAAACCGGTACGGTCGCGCTTTCCTTTTCTGGCAATCTCCCATCCCGTCCGCTTATAAGCATTGAGGCCCTACCTGGGATGATTCGATGTTTCCGACCACGCCCGGCGGTTTCAGCTTCACGGTGGCGCTCGAAGACGAGCGGGCCACCGGCCGGCTGATGGCCGATATTGCCGGTCTGATTGAGCCCGGCGACCTGATCACGCTGTCGGGCGATCTCGGAGCCGGCAAGACCGCCTTCGCGCGCGCGTTCATCCGCCACCTTGCCGGCGACGATAGCGTCGAAGTGCCGAGCCCGTCCTTCACGCTGACCCAGAGCTACGAGCTGCCGCGCTTTCCGCTGCTGCATGCCGATCTCTACCGGCTGGCGGGCCCGGGCGAATTGATCGAACTCGGCTTCGAGGACGCGCCGGAAAATACCGTGACGCTGCTGGAATGGCCCGACCGCGCCGCCGGCCGTCTGCCGCCGGACCGGCTCGACGTCGCCTTCACGCTGTCGCCGCCGCAGGGCGAGAGCTTTCGTCACGCCCAGGTCACCGGCTATGGCGCCTTCGCGCCGCGTGCCGAACGTATCGCCATCATCCGCCGCTTTCTCCACGAAGCCGGCTTCGGTCAGGCATCGCGCCGGCGTATTCAGGGCGACGCGTCGACGCGCTCCTACGAACGGCTCACGCTCGAAGGCTCTAATTATATATTGATGAATTCGCCGCGTCGGCCGGACGGCCCGCCGGTGCGCGGCGGCCGGCCCTATAGCGCGATCGCGCATCTGGCGGAGGACGTCACGCCATTCATCGCGATGGCCAAGGGCTTGCGCACGCTCGGCCTGTCGGCGCCGGCGATCTTCGCCGCCGACCGCGCTGCGGGACTTCTGGTGCTGGAAGATCTCGGCAACGAACTGGTGGTCGAAGACGATCCGCCGGCGCCGATCGAGACGCGTTATGAAGCGGCCACCGACGTGCTGGCGGCGCTGCATCGAGAACGCACGCACGACACGATTTCTGTCGAGGCCGGCGTGCAATACCGGCTGCCGCGTTACGACATCGACGCGCTGCTGATCGAAGCCGAATTGCTGCTCGACTGGTTTCTCCCGCTGCTCGGCCACCAGCCGCCGCCTTCCGTGCGCGAGAGCTATCTCAAGCTTTGGACCACCGCGCTGGCACCGGCACTCGCCGCGCCGCCGACCTGGGTGCTGCGCGATTATCATTCACCCAATCTGTTATGGCTGCCGGAACGCGAAGGCGTCGCGCGCGTCGGCCTGCTGGATTTCCAGGATGCGATGATGGGGCCGCCCGCTTACGACCTCGCCTCGCTGTTGCAGGACGCGCGCGTCGACGTGCCGGAGCTCATGGAGATCGCGCTTTTGTCGCGCTACACGCGCGCGCGCATGAAGGCCGATTCCGCTTTCGACGCGCCCGGCTTCGTGCGGCTTTACGCTACCATGGGCGCGCAACGCGCTTCGAAAATTCTCGGCATTTTCGCCCGCCTCGACCGGCGCGACGGCAAGCCGCAATATTTGCGTCATCTGCCGCGCGTATGGGGCTATCTGCAACGCTCGCTCGCGCATCCCGATCTCGCCGCGCTCGACCAATGGTATCGCGCCAACATTCCGCCGCCGAAGATCAATCCGTGATGGCCGCCACGCCCCGCACCGCCATGGTTCTCGCCGCCGGCTTCGGCCAGCGCATGCGGCCGCTGACCGACTCGATGCCGAAGCCCTTGGTGAAGGTCGCAGGCCGAGCCTTGCTCGATCACGTGCTCGACCGCCTGGCCGACACTGGTGTCGAACGCGCCGTCGTCAATGTGCATTATCTGGCGGAGCAAATTGAAAAACATGTCGCGACGCGCACGCGGCCGAAGGTGACGATCTCAGACGAACGCGGCGTCCTGCTCGACACCGGCGGCGGCGTGGTCAAGGCGCTGCCCTTGCTCGGCGACGCGCCGTTTTTCCACATCAATTCCGACACGATCTGGATCGATGGCATCAAGCCGAATTTGACGCGGCTTGCCGAGCATTTTGACGATACGAGGATGGACGCGCTGCTGCTGCTCGCGCCATCCGCCGGCAGCATCGGCTATGACGGACGCGGCGATTTCTCGTTTGCCGCCGATGGCCGGCTTACCGCGCGATCCGAGCGCGACATCGCGCCCTTTGTCTATGCCGGCGCTGCCATTCTCGCGCCGCGATTATTCAACGATGCGCCGCCAGGCGCCTTCTCGCTCACCACATTGTTCGCGCGCGCCGCCGAGGTGGGGCGTCTGCACGGCCTGCGGCTGGAAGGCCTGTGGATGCATGTCGGCACGCCTGATGCCATCGGCAAAGCAGAAGCGGCGATTTTGGCGAGCACCGGCTGAGCCAGGCGTGTATGATTCGGGCCTGATGCCGGCCGCCATTCCCAACGTCCACACCATTCCCGCCTCGGCGCCGTTTTTGCCGGTGCTGATTCGCGCATTGCTGAAAGGCAAGCTCGTCAAAGGCTTTCCGGCCTCGCGCGATCCGCTCGAACTGGCGCGCGCCACGCTATATCTGCCGACGCAACGCGCGGGGCTGATAGCGCGTGCGGAATTTCTCAAGCACGTCGCCGGTGACGCGGCGCTGCTGCCGCGCATTGTCGCGCTCGGCGATCTGGACGAGGACGAAATCGCCTTTTCGGAAGCAGTCAGCGGCGACCTCGGCGAACAATCGCTGACACTGCCCGAGGCCATAAGCGGGCTTGAGCGCGCCATGCCGCTCGCCGCGTTGATCCTAAAATGGGTGCACACGATTGCCCCGCGCGAGCGCGGCGTAACGCCGCTAATCGCCAATAACCCGGTGACTGCCTTCGGGCTGGCGCAGGACCTGGCGCGACTGATGGACGACATGAACACACGGCAGGTCGATTGGTCTCGCCTCGACGGTCTGGTGCCGGCCGAACACGACGAATATTGGAATAAGACGCTGGGCTTTCTGAAATTCATCCGCGAGCAGTGGCCAAAAATCCTTATCGACAAAAACCGCATCGAGCCGGCCACGCGCCGCGACCAACTGATCGAAGCCGAAACGCAGCGGCTGGCCAAAAGCGCCGATCCGGTGATCGCCGCCGGCTCTACCGGTTCGATTCCGGCGACCGCCACGCTGCTTGCCACCATTGCCCGGCTGCCGCATGGCGCAGTGGTGCTGCCCGGCCTCGATACCGATCTCGACGATACGACCTGGAACAGCATCGCCGGCGAGGACGACGCCGCGCATGGTCATCCGCAATTCGCGCTGGCCACGCTGATCAAGCGCATCGGCATCCTACGCGGCGATATTGCAACGCTGGGCGAACCGGCCGCGCATGGCCGCGAGCACATCGTGTCGGAAGCCTTGCGTCCGGCTTCGGCCAGCGAGCGCTGGCGCGAGCTTGCGGCCGACGCTGAATTTTCCGCCCGCGCCGACACGGCGATGGAAAATATCGCGGTGATCGAAGCCGCCAATGCCGAGGAAGAAGCGCTCGCCATCGCAGTCGCCTTGCGCGAGACGGTCGAAAACGAAAAGAAAACCGCCGCGCTGGTGACGCCCGATGTCGGCCTCGGCCGCCGGGTCATGGCGCTGCTGGCGCGCTGGAACGTGGCGGTCGATGACTCACGCGGTGCGTCCCTCGCCGATCTGCCGGAAGGCGTGTTCGCGCGGCTTGCCGCCGAGGTCGCGCGCGAAAATTTCGCGCCGATTCCGCTGCTGGCATTGCTCAAGCATCCATCGAGCCGGTTTGAACCTGCCGCCGTCTCAGCGCTCGAACGCACGATTTTGCGTGGCCCAAGGCCGTCGCCGGGCGCGGACGGATTGGAGCAGGCGCTGAATGACGTGCGCGAGCAACTCGCGCATCACCGCGCTAAACAAGCCTCCGGCCTGCATCGCAGCGATCCGCGCCTGAAACTTACCGAGTCCGAACTTGAATCCGCCGCCGCGTTGATCGCAAAGCTCAAAGACGCGATGGCCCCACTTACCAGCGTGCCGAAATGGGAACAACAAATCGCTACCTTTGCGGTCGCACACCGTGAAACCATTGGCGCGCTCGGCGGCATGACGCGCGAACTCGAAGCCAGCTTCGACAAGATCGAAGCGGCAGGTGCGCTCGTCGTCAGCGCCGCGGACTATGCCGAGCTGTTTCACGCGGCCATTTCTGACCGCAAACTTTATTCGCCGCCGTCGGACGCGCGCGTGCGCATTTTTGGGCTCTTGGAAGCGCGCCTGCAATCGGTCGACCGGCTGGTGCTGGGCGGACTGGTCGAAGGCGTCTGGCCACCGGAGACGCGTCCCGATCCCTGGCTGTCGCGTCCGATGCGGCGCGAACTGAAACTCGATCTACCGGAGCGACGCATCGGGCTGTCGGCGCACGACTTCGCGCAGGCGCTCGGCGCGCCCCAAGTCGTGCTGAGCCGCCCCGCCAAGCTCGCCGGCGCGCCGACGGTCGCTTCGCGCTTCGTGCAGCGGCTCGCGGCCATCGCGGGAAAAGAGCGATGGGAGGCCGCGCTGAAGCGCGGCGCGCATTATGTGGCACTCGCCCGCACGCTTGACGAGACCGCGGCGGCAACGCCCGCGCAACGGCCGGCGCCGACGCCGCCCTTTGAAGCACGGCCGAGCCAGTTGAGCGTAACGGAAATCGAAGACCTGCTGCGCGACCCTTATACGATCTACGCCAAACATGTGCTCGGCCTTACGCCGCTCGACGCCATCGACGAAGCGCCCGGGGCGGCCGAGCGTGGCACGGTCATCCACGATTCGATTGCCGATTTCGACAAGACGCATTCGGACAAATTGCCGGCCGATCCGCTCAAGGCCTTGCTCGACATCGGCCACGAACATTTCAAGCCGTTGGCGGAATTCCCCGAAGCGCGCGCTTTCTGGTGGCCGCGCTTCGAGCGCATCGCGGCGTGGTTTACGCGTTACGACGCGGCGCGACGCAAGAAGCTCAAAGGTCTTCACATCGAAGTTGGCGGCAGCATTCCTATCAAGTTCGGTGACAGTGAATTCAAGCTTACCGTGCGCGCCGACCGTATCGAATGTCTCGCCAATGGACGCTACGCCATTCTCGATTACAAAACCGGTGCGCCGCCGAGCGAGCGCCAGGTGCGCACCGGACTGTCGCCGCAACTCACGTTAGAGGCGGCCATTTTGCGCCAAGGCGGGTTCAAGAACATTCAGGCCGGCGGCTCGGTGGAGGAACTGCTTTATGTAAGGCTGCGCGGTGGCGTCGAGGCCGGCGAGGAAATGCCGATCACCTTCAAGGAAGGCACGCCCGACGAACAGGCCGACCGCGCGCTCGCCGAACTGACCAAAGTGCTGGCCGAGTTCGCCGATCCGGAGAGGCCCTACTACTCGCTACTGCATCCGATGTGGTCGACGCATTACGGCACCTACGATCACCTCGCGCGCGTCAAGGAATGGTCGCTCACCGGCGGCGCCGCAGACGATGGGAGCAGCGAATGAGCACACTTCGCATTATCCCGGAGATCGTCACCGAGCGGCAGACCACCGCTTCCAACCCGGCGCATTCCGCCTGGGTCTCGGCTAATGCCGGCTCCGGCAAGACGCATGTGCTGGCGCAGCGCGTCATCCGCCTGCTGCTCAATGGCGTCGATCCGGCGCGCATTCTCTGCATCACCTTCACCAAGGCCGCCGCCGCCAACATGGCGAACAAGGTATTCGCCGATTTGCGCGACTGGATCGTGCTCGACGACACCAAACTCGACGCGGCCATCCGCAAAACCGGCGTCAAGACAATCGACGCTGCCTTGCGCGTGCGCGCGCGTCAATTGTTCGCGCTGGCGCTGGAAACGCCGGGCGGGCTGAAGGTGCGGACCATCCACGCTTTCTGCACGCAATTGCTGCATCTGTTTCCGTTCGAGGCCAATGTGCCGGCGCGCTTCGAGGTACTCGACGAGATAACCGAGACGCAGATGCTCAACACGCTCAGCCTCGAGGTGTTGTTCGAGGCGGCGCGCAAGCCCGATACGCCACTCGGTCGCGCGCTGGCGCAAGCGGTGCTCTCCGCCGCCGATCAGACATTTAGGGAGATGGTGCGCGCGGCCATCGGCGAACGCGACGCGCTCAAAAAATGGGTCGAGCATGCCGGCGGGCTCGACAAGGCGCTGGCGCAGTTGTCGCGCGAACTCGGCGTGCAGCCGGAGGAGACCGTTGCCGATGCGGACGCCGCCATGTTCGGCGAAAGCCTTATTCCCCAGTCGGAATGGCGCGCCATTGCCGACGCCTTGGCTTTGGGCTCCAAGACCGACCAAGAGCAGGGCGCACGTTTTTCCAGGCTGGCAACGCTCGAAACCGTCGAGCGGCTGGAAATGTATCTCGACATTTTCTGCACCGCGAAGCGCGACAAGACCCGCAACAGCGTGGCCACCAACGCGATCAAGAAGGCCGACCCCGCCCTCTGCGACCGCCTGCACGAAGAGCGCGACCGCGTCTGGGCGCTACTCCAGCACAAACGGGCGATCGAAACACGCGACCGCAGCGTGGCGCTGTTCACCATCGCGCATGCGGTGATCGCGCGCTTTCGCGCCGAAAAGAACCGACGCGGCCTGCTCGACTACGAGGATCTGATCGACAAAACGCTCGAACTCCTGACCGAGCAAAGCGCCGCCTGGGTGCATTACAAGCTCGACAGCGGCATCCATCACGTGCTGATCGACGAGGCGCAGGACACGAGCCCCAAACAATGGGCAATCGTGAAGGCGCTGGTGAGCGATTTTTTCGCCGGGCTCGGCGCGCATGAGCGCAAGCGCACCATCTTCGCGGTCGGCGACGAGAAGCAATCGATCTTTTCGTTTCAGGGCGCCGCGCCGCGCGAATTCGCCGCCATGCGCACGCATTTCGAACAGGCGCACGAACGCGCGAGCCTGAAATTCGTCGCCACCGAGTTCAAACACTCCTTCCGCTCGGGGCCGAACGTGCTGGGCGCGGTCGATACCGTGTTCGCACGCGCGGAAGCTTTCGCCGGGCTCAGTGCCGATGCGGTCGCGCCGGTGCATGAGTCACTGCCCGAGGCGGCACCTGGTCTCGTCGAAATCTGGCCGCTCGAACAATCTGATGAGATCGAAAAAAAACCAGGCTGGACCGCGCCGTTCGATATTCAAAGCGCGACCAACGGCGCGGTGAAACTGGCGCGCCGCATCGCCGCCACCACCGCCGCCTGGCAGCGTCAGGGCCGGCAGCCGAAGGATATTTTGATTTTGGTGCGCCGGCGCGGCGCGCTGTTCGAAGCGGTCATACGCGCGCTCAAACAGGAGAAGGTGCCGGTGGCCGGCGCCGACCGTCTGGTACTGAGCGAGCACATCGCCGTGATGGACCTGATGGTGCTCGCCGACAGCCTGCTGCTGCCGGAGGACGATCTGGCGCTCGCCACCGTACTCAAGAGCCCTCTGTTCGGCCTCGACGACGCAACGCTGGAAAAGCTCGCCTGGGGACGCACCGGCAATCTTTACGCACCGCTGCATGCGCAGCAGCCGGCACTTGCCACGCAATTCGATGCATTGCGCGCCGACGCGCGCACACTTTCGCCTTTTGCTTTTTACGCGCGGCTGCTCGGCGCCGGGCAAGGCCGCCGCAAATTCCTGGCGCGGCTTGGCCACGAAGCGGCCGATGCGCTCGATGAGTTTCTCAATCTCGCGCTCGATTACGAAGCGCGGCAGACTCCTTCGCTGCAAGGCTTTATCGCCTGGCTGCGCGCGGCTGAGGTGCAGGTCAAGCGCGACATGGAAATGGATCGCAACGAAGTGCGCGTCATGACCGTACATGGCGCCAAGGGGCTGGAAGCGCCGATCGTCATCCTCGCCGACACCACGACGCGGCCGGAGGGCTGGCACCCGCCGCGCCTCTTGCACATCGCCCCAGCGAGTGCCGCGCCCGGCACGCCCGCGCGTTTGGCCTGGGCGACCGCCAAGGAAAGCGACACACCGGCAATGCAAACAGCGCGCGCGCAGGCCTTGGCAGATTCGGCCGACGAATATCGCCGCTTGCTCTACGTCGCGATGACGCGCGCGGCCGAGCGCCTGATCGTCTGCGGCGGCAAGGGCAATACCAAAATTCCGGATGGCTGCTGGTATCAATTGGTAAGCGACGCCCTCGTCGATTTGAGCGTGTCCGAACCCGCTGACGACGGCAACGGCGACGTCTTGCGCTATCGCAAGCACGAGGCGGCGAGAGCGCAAGCGGCAGCGTCCGGCGGCGGCGATGCAATTGAGACAATCGCGCCGCCGTCCTGGCTCAGCAAAAATGCGCCGATTCCGAAAACATCGATTCCAACCGTCACGCCCTCCGGCATCGACGAGGGCGCCCCGCGCGCAATCCC
>Ga0209483_1000114_pt1 | contig 78695 bp, 89 predicted proteins | sample NGEPerA_FD_184508 | JGI IMG/M metagenome (GOLD analysis project Ga0209483, IMG submission 184508) | Arctic peat soil microbial communities from the Barrow Environmental Observatory site, Barrow, Alaska, USA - NGEE PermafrostL2-A... | ecosystem: Environmental > Terrestrial > Soil > Wetlands >... | reverse complement strand
TGCCCCCGTTCCGTAATCTGCTTGATTGCGTCCAGTCTAAAGTCTTCAGTGAAATTGCCTTTGTCCATGATCGTCTCCTTGCCTCATTTTAAAGGGGCAAAGTGTCTACAAATCTAGGGGCTATTCATTTCTCTTTCTGAGAGCATCGACACTTCTACCCCTGCCGGACGGCTCTTCTTCACCATTGTCGCTGCCATGGCCCAGTGGGAAAGGGAGGAGATTGCAGATCGTGTTGCCGTTTCAGTGCCCATCCGCGCAAGGCTCGGCAAGAATACCGGAGGAGCAGCCACCTTTGGCTACCAGTGGGTAGATGCGAAGTTGGTGCCAGATGAGAAGGAAGCTCCGGTGCGCGCACTCATGTATGACCTCTTCCAAGAACACCGTCGCAAGAAGACGGTTGCCCGTATCCTCAATGAGCGGGGCCACAGAACTCGCAAAGGCTCAAAGTTCTCAGACACCACCATCACTCGCCTCTTGGAAGACCCCTCAGCCAAAGGCACCCGCCGCGCCAACTACACCAAGAACATGGGGCAACATAAGGCGTGGGAGTATAAGAATGAAAAGGACTGGATATTCCATGACGTGCCCGCAATCGTCTCAGAAGAGCTCTGGGAGAGCTGCAATGCCGTTTTGAGAGAGCAGGCCGGAAAGAAGGTTAAGCCCGCTCGCAAGCCCGTACAGCTCTTTGGAGGCCATGCTTTCTGCCACTGTGGGGGCAAGATGTATGTGAAGTCGAATAGCCCAAAATACATATGCCTCAAGTGCAAGAACAAGATACCTATTGGCGACCTCGAAGCGGTGTTTACAGAACAGCTTCGTTCCTTTGTCTTCTCGGATGAGGAAATTGCAAAGTATCTCGAAGATGCCAGTGGCACTGCCAAAGCCAAAGAAGAACAGCTCCAATCACTTGAGAAGGAACGAACTGCCGTCACCCGCGAGATGGACAAGCTCTACGACCTGTATCTCAAAGATGGCATCCGAGCAGACGCATTCAGTAATCGCAATCAGCCGTTGCTCGAACGACAAAAGCAGATCGACGAAAGACTTCCAAAAATCGAAGCCGAACTCGACATTTTCAGGATCAACATCCGCTCAAAGGACGAGATCATCTCTCAAGCAAGAGACCTCTACTCACGCTGGCCGAGTCTTCCATTTGAAGACAAGCGGAGAATAGTAGAGACCATTGTAGATCGTATTGTCGTTGGCAAAGACGACATTGAAATCCTGCTGCACTATGTTCCGCAGGGCCGCTCGGAACTCGCGGAAGATAGTGGTAACAAGGCAACGCGCGAACACGGGTTCATGGCGGCGATCAATTGAAAGCGTGCTGGATAAGTGACGTGATAATTGGCCCGCGCCACCAAAGCCTCGCCCTGCTCCATCGGCTGGCGCAAAGCTTCCAGCACACGCGGCTGAAACTCAGGCAGCTCGTCCAAAAATAACACGCCATGATGGGCCAGCGCCATTTCACCGGGCTTGGGCTTTATGCCGCCACCCACCAGTGATGGCATAGAGGCAGAATGATGCGGTGCGCGGAAGGGCCTACGTCTGGTGATCTGGCCATCTTTCAACTCACCACTGAGGGAAGCGATCATCGAAACATCCAACATCTCGCGCGCATCAAGCGGCGGCAGAATGGACGGCAGACGCTGGGCCAGCATGGATTTGCCAGCCCCTGGAGGCCCGACCATCAACAGATGATGGCCCCCAGCTGCTGCCACCTCAAGTGCGCGTTTGGCGGCTTCTTGGCCTTTGATCTCAGAAAAATCCGGCAACATTTGATCAAGCACGCTGAGATGTGCTGCCGGCCTGGAGAGAACTTGTGTGCCCTTCACATGATTGATCAATTGAATGAGATTAGCTGGCGCAAGGATATCCAGCTTATCACCGGCCCAAGCCGCCTCAGCGCCTGAGCCTTTGGGGCAAATGATACCCATATCCTGGGCCACGGCAGACATGGCCGCTGGCAAGATGCCGGAGACGGCTTGCAGCGCTCCATCCAAACCAAGCTCACCCATCACGACATAGCGCGACAAAAAATCAGGCGGGATCACCCCCAAGGACGAGAGAATGGCCATGGCGATGGGCAGATCATAATGGCTGCCTTCCTTGGGCAGATCAGCGGGCGACAAATTAACAATCAAACGCTTGCCCGGAAGGCCAAGGCCAATGGCATAAAGTGCGGCGCGCACGCGCTCTTTGCTTTCAGAGATCGCTTTATCCGCCAAGCCCACAATATGAAAATTGACTTGGCCATTGAGGAACTCGGCCTGCACGTCAACGGGAACTGCTGCAATGCCTTGAAATGCAACTGTAGCAACCCGCGCTGTCATAGATAGCTCTCCCCAGTTGGGGATAGGCTAATATGAGAACAAAGTAAGAGGGCGATTATATACTTGACAAACCACGTGGCCTAACCTATCTTTCAAGATAGGAGTTAAGCCAATGTCTATTCTATCAAAACCATACTTTCATATTGAAGCCAAAGCCTTCGAGCATGTTGAAGCTGTACTGTGGCCAGAAGGCCCAGTCTGCCATCATTGCGGCTCCGTCAAGAAGCCCTACAAGCTAGAGGGCGTACGCTCCAAAGCCTCTAAGAAGAACCCAGAGGGCATTGAGCGTCATGGCCTTTACAAGTGCTCTGATTGCAAAGGCCAGTTCACGGTTCGCATGGGCAGCATTTTTGAGGAAAGCCACATTCCGCTTCACAAGTGGTTGCAGGCCATCCACCTGATGTGTTCAAGCAAGAAGGGCATTAGCGCCCATCAGATGCACCGCACCTTGGAATTGACCTACAAGACGGCTTGGTTTCTTTGCCATCGCATCCGCTTCGCTATGCAGGCCACCAGCACCGAGCCAATGGGAGGATTGGGCAAGATTGTTGAAGTGGATGAAACTTTCTACGGCAAATTTGACGATGTTCCACATCGCCTAAAGAGCCGCATCAATAAGAACGTGGTTGTAACAATGGTTGAACGTGGCGGCGAAGCCCGTAGCTTTCACACCGCTGGCCATCGCCGCGCCGATGTTGAAAGCCTCATGATGAACAATATCAAAAAAGACAGCGCATTAATGACGGACGAAGCCTTGCACTACAAAGCCGTGGGCAAAAAGTTCGCCAGCCATGATTTTGTCAGCCACAAGAATGACGAATATGTTCGCGGTGTAGTTTCAACAAACACGGTCGAGGGTTTTTATTCAATTTTCAAACGCGGCATGAAAGGTGTTTATCAGCACTGTTCGGAAAAGCACCTTCACCGTTATTTGGCTGAGTTCGATTTCCGTTATTCAAACCGCACGGCCACTGGAACTAATGACGAAGGCCGCGCGAACAAGGCGCTTAGCAAAGTGATTGGCAAGCGCCTCACATATCAACAATCTAATTAATTCGCCCATGCCACCGAGAAGGCCGATTCAGTTGAAATTGCCCTTTTGGAATAAGGCTTATCGAAAGCGCCGAAAAAAGTTTTGAGTTCTCCATGAGGTGCGACAACGTGACTCACTAGATGGACATGACTCTCTCGTGCGAATCTTTTGGTGCATGGCGACACGGTGATAAATCTGCCTGCCGTAGCATCGCACCTAAGAATTTTCGGGCACGCGATGACGCTTTGTGGGGTTTATCGGCAGGCCCCACCCATGCAACAGAGAAAAGCATTCTTGCCCGAGAATGCTTTTCTCATTTTAGATCGCGTTACGCAAAATTTTACACCTTCTCATGTGAGCCGTTGTCTGCTTTTCGTGGACGCGATAATAACTAGACACCCACATTTCAGATCCTTTTTCGTATGATTTTAAAACAACCATGTATCGTTTCCTTTGTTCAGGGTCTTCACGAGAAACGATAAATACGTTTGGGTTTCTTATTTCCTGAAGCCACAACCCATCTCTGAGATCAAGTGGAACTTTCAAAATCTCGTATGGGATAACATCTGGATGTTCCGCAAATATATGCCGCAGCCCGCGCCTGTTCATGTAGACGTGCGGATGCAATAGGTTTAGCTTTGCGGCGACTTCCATTGGCACCTCACCCATCCAGACCATGTGTTTACTGCCAGTTTCTAGGTCTTCCAAATCTTCAAGTATCAGAGCGCCCATAATGAACGTAAAGAAGACACCCAAGGAAAAGAGTCAATCCCAGTCCGATAAATTCAAAGCCATGGCCAAAGAGGTCGAAGCTGTTGGCGATGAAAAGGCGTTTGACAAAGTGTTGAAGTCAGTCGCCTTAGACAAAAAGAAACCCACCACAAAACGTGGCCGTGCTTGAAATCAGTCAAAACAATCGGTGACGCAATCGCGCAAAAAAAGTGGCTCGTAGTAAATTGCCGTGCTTGCAAAACGATAAGTTATACTGACCCAAAGCGACTCCCATTTCGGCCAAATATTGAAATTACTGCGCTGGAAGCTTTCTGGCCGTGCCCCGCTTGCGATAAAGTGAACGGCGAGTTTGATGTTCCTAATGGGGTTGTATCAATCACTGTCGAGTGAAATAGGCGTGGGGTGTAGGTGGGGATTGGTCTAGCCCTTAGGGGGTAAGAAAAGGATTTCTCCCGCAATGAAAAATAGACCCACTCCACCCGCCAAGCCATTTAGCAAGGAGCCGTTATGAACTGCTATCGCCAAAGTACTGGAAAATACACCGCCAATCATTGTCAGAAATGGCATAATCACGGCACCATTTAACAAGTCGGTAGTGCAAGAGTTTCTGCTCATGCAAGGGACGTGGGATTTTTTCCACCGCAAAAAGATTTTAACTACAACGATCAGGAAAGCTACCGCTAGTGTCCAAGCGTCTATATTTGCAACTACTGAATTGAAAACCCCCGCCATCACCGTTACGGACGCATTTTAGAGGTGAAATATATTGACAGCTATAACAGCAGTGAACCCAACGGCCGCGCCAAAAATGTCTTTAATGTTATCTCCATCAAGACCAAAATAACGCCCAATGAGTCCGGTTACGGCTACCCCGACAATCGCGCCGCATAAAGCGTAGCGAATTAAACGAACAACCTTCTTGGTATTTTGCACTTTATGCATTTTGTTTCCAAGGTTCATATTGCCAGACATATTCGAAATAACGTTTGAGTTCATCGCTAGTTCCGCTCGAATGATAGGTTTATGGGGTAAAGGATGTCTTACAGGTTTTGTTTGCATGAGCCAAATTCCCCGAAAACTCTGATTTGTAGATTGCCGCACTAGCATGGTCGTTGACATGTACTTCTGTCAATAGTGGTTAATGTGGCATTAACTAGGCCACTTTAAGCCTCTGCCAATATCCTTACTGACGTATTTGTATCGGGCCAGCGTACTGGAATGCGGATGGAAATACGCCATCCACATACACATGCACTTGCCCCACTTGGGCGCTTGCAGGCTGCACGCGAAGCAGGCTCTGGCCCGCGATAGTGACCAGCGCGACGGCGATCACCGTCAAAACAACCTTTGTATAGCGATCAATCATAATTCCCTCCAAAAACAGGATAATTCAAATGAACCTAAATAAATTGGAATGCATACGCTTGGCGATTCAGGCGGGCGCTCATGAAGATGTTATTTCGCTGGCTAAGGAAATTGAAGCCTTTATTTCTTCTTCCAAGACCGACCGCCCCGTGCCGCGTCAAAGCACTCAGCGAAAAGATCGAGGTAGTACTCGCGGGTGAACTGTTTCTTTTCCTCTGCCGCAATTCTTTGCGTCATTTTGAGCGCTACCCCTTCAGGTGAATTTTCGCCCATGTGAACAACTGCATCTGCCATTTTAGTCTCCTGAGAATCTAAGGTTGCAGATAATCAGAAACACACCGATTCCACAAGTGGTTTGTCAAGTATACAATCACCAGTAAGAGTCAAGAACATTTAAGGAACATTAGTGGGCCAGCTGCCGACTTTCCGTGGTAGTGCGTTAAATCCTTCGAATCTAGGCCAGACATGGTGGGCAGAGGAACAGAAGTCCGCGCCAATTGGTCGCGTCTTCAATACCCATTGGCCGCTTCGTCATATATGCTCTGCAATCATCCCGTAAAGAAGTCACAACTTGGAACTTTTCCATCCGGTGGGCGTTAACCAACTTCACCACCACAGGTGTTAGGTAAGGAGTGGACGCATGGGGCCAGTAGATTCGCAAAATTTGCGGCGGCATTTCCGGAGCTTATTCATTTCCGATCTCCATCTTGGTTCAAAAGCATGCCAAACTGAGCTCATCCTCGATTTTCTTATGAAGAATGAGGCCGACACGATCTATCTGGTGGGTGACGTGTTTGACAGCCCCCACCGCACAAGCACTGGCGGGCTAGCTTCCGGTGAAGCCGTTGTAAGCAAGTTGCGCGCCGAATCTGCAGCAGGTCGCCGCCTTGTTTATATTGCCGGCAATCACGATAACCTCTCCAGACCGGCCTGTAGCGAACTCCTATGTAACACCGAAATAGTCGACTGGGTCGTTCATTTGACACCTGACGCTAGGCGTCTTCTCGTGATCCATGGCGATTGTTTCGACTTGGTTGCGCAACATGCCCGATGGCTCACGGCCTTGGGTTGCCGGTTCGACCACGCCATTCGTACAGCGAATTTCCATGTGAACAGGTTCAGGCGCGCTCTGGGTTTGCGAGATTGGCACTTCATGAAGGCGATCACGGCGTATGTGAATTTTCTGGTGGCCCGCGGTGAACGATTCTCCCGAAGTGTGAAATCGCTAGCACTTGAACATATGGCAGACGGGATCATCTGCGGCCACTTTCACAGTGCAGAGATACACCAACGGTTCGGATTAGTTTATGCCAATTGCGGTGATTGGCTTGATAGCTGTACCGCAATTGCCGAACGTGTTGACGGTGGGCTTGAAGTTTTGAACTGGGCAAACCCTCCTGCACCTCAACAGCAAATCCTGTACTCAAACGCAGCAGCACTTGTGCTGAGGAGCTGAGATGGCATTCTTCAGCGCAGTCTGGTTCCTAACCGTCTTCGTCGCATTTACCTGTGCAGTTCAATTGATAAGCATTTTCATCGTGGTGTTCAGAACGCAGGTATCTGCACCATCGCATGGCCCTCTCGGTCTGCTTGGTGTCAGTATTATCAGGCCTGTTTGCGGTCTCGAAAACAATCTTGAAGAAACTTTGGAATCGACATTCCTCCTGGACTATCCTCTCTATGAAATAATTTTTTGCGTCGCTTCCCAACGGGACGCTGCAATTCTCTTGGTCGAAAGTGCAATATTAAGACATCCCACGATTGCCGCATCGCTGCTCATTGGGGATGACCAGATCAGCGTCAATCCTAAATTGAATAATATGAAAAAAGGCTGGGATGCTGCGCGTTACGATTGGGTCATTATGGCTGACAGCAACGTCCTTCTGCCTCGCAATTACCTCCAATGTATTCTCTCTCGCTGGACACCAACTACCGGACTAGTCTCTTCCCCCGCAATTGGCACAAGGCCAGTTGGCATCTGGGCCGAAATCGAATGTGCTTTTCTCAACACCTATCAGGCCCGGTGGCAACTTGTGGCTGATCAAATTGGTTTAGGATTTGCCCAGGGGAAAAATCTGTGTTGGAAACGCCAATTTCTCGAGAATGCTGGTGGAATAAGAGCCATGGCCGCAGAAATTGCTGAAGACGTCGCGTCGACAAAGATCGTCCGAAACGCAGGGTTAAACGTTCGACTTACACTAAATCCATTCCCCCAACCGCTTGGCTATCGAAGCAGGGCCGAAGTATGGAACCGACAGGTCCGGTGGGCGCGGCTGCGGCGCGTTGGCCTCAAAGCTTATTTTATCCCTGAGCTGCTCAGTGGCGGATTGTTTCCATTGGCGGCAGCGTTACTCATTGTATATCTTGGTGGATATTCGCCCAGTTACGTATTTGTCCTGTTCTTGGCTTGGTACGGAGCCGAAGCAATGCTCGCCAAGCTTGCCGGTTGGCCAATCAACCTGCGGGCAATACTTGCAATCGTCCTGAGGGATCTGTTGCTTCCTGTAATCTGGTTTTCAGCATGGGGCAATGGTAGCTTCGTCTGGCACGGGAATGTCATGTCCACGCGCAAGAGCATTGCTTCCACGTTTTCCGCAGACGCTTAAATCAGCGCAGGGCGATCACTTACCTTAACCCTGAGCCGGAGCATTCTGAGGATTTGCAATAGCAAGCCGAATGGCGAAACCGTTCGCGAGATATCAAGAATCATTTTCATGTCAGCCTTCACACCCTGCACCAATCCGTATTTCCGGTTTTTGTAAGGGCTCTCCACCCCCATCCACTTGACCACTGCAATTTTGGTCCTTTGCCTGATACACAGGCTGTTCAGATAGACCTCGAACCCGAATCGGGGGAGCGCTTTGAATTCCTCTCCCAATATGCTGCGAGCAAAAACACGCTCGCCAGAAATGTAATCGAGCCCTATCCAGCGCCATAGCCATGGCGCATTTTCGCGCAAGCTGATGGCGATTTCGGCGCGACCCTCAACCACCGGCAAGATTAAATTCGTGATGTGAAGAGGTGAGAGACCGATCAGGTCTGCGTCAACCAATAGCAGCAGAGAACCCGTTGATGCCCGAATGCCAGCATCCAGAGCAGCAGTTTTTCCTGCATTTTTCTGAAGCGCGATGAGTCTGACGTCTTGAAAGGCAGCAACGACTTGTGCAGTACCATCGGTTGATGCGTCGTCGACAACGATGATCTCCTTGATCATGGGGTGTCCGACAAGCGCAGCAAGAACGCCACCTATTCTCTGCGCTTCATTGTATGCGGGCACTATACATGAAACTTGTGACCTGTGTGACTCGGTGTCCGGGTGTTGTTTCAATCTTTTGTCTTCCATTTGTGAACCCCGTAAAGCAGGCCCGCACCAGCAGCAGCGATCAAAACTGCAAATGAGGCACGTGAAATATACACGTCAATATCTTTGTATGCGTAGCCGAGCGTATATCCAACGAGCAAAAAGAAGAAACTCTTGGGCAAAGTACCTAATAGGTTGAACCACAAGAAGCTGGTGTACGACATGCGCGATACGCCAGCCGCTACCAGAATTGGAAACCCAGCGGCATGGGTCAGCTTACCGATAAGAAGTATCTTGCCGCCGCTCACTTGAAATTGTTGCTTTAATTTCACCAACCGGATTTTGGTGACACCCATTCGTGCGCCCCAATGCATGATTCTAAGCTTATTCCCCATGCGCCCCAACCCGTAACAAAGGCTATCTCCGATAAGATCAGACGTGACAACGACCGCATAGACGGAAACAATATTCAGATGGCCGAGACTCGCGATGTAGGCGGCGATAACTGTAACGATGGGGCCTTCAACAATCGCCAGGAGAAACAGGACCATCAGTCCATATGATTCAATCGCCTGCAGCGTCGATTCCAATGTCGGCATTTGATCCCTGAAAAGATTGAATGAAACGAAAAGGCTGGAGATGTTCCCGGAGACTTCTAGTCCCTTTGCTATGACTTCTGTGCAAATTCGCGTCAGTGGCTCTTAGGGGGATTGGTTCAAGACTGAAAGTAAGTCATCCGCACCAGGTTGGACCACACATGTTTGGCTTATGCGGTCGCCTATAGCGGACATTCAAACTGGAACTCAACCTTCGCACAAGTCTTAGCGACAACTTGATCCGCATGGTTTAGAGAGGCGGAAAATTCGCAAAGGAATCCCGCCAATGACCGACACACAGCCCAATACAAAGCCAGCCTTGCCCGATCACTTGAGCACTGATCCGCGCAGCCCCTTTTTCAATGAAGCCGTTCTCGCCCATCAGATCGGTATTCGCTTCAATGGCGTGGAAAAAACCACTGTCGAAGAATATTGTATCTCAGAAGGTTGGGTGCGCTTGCCATCGGGCGGCAAAAGCAAAGACCGCTATGGTAACCCGATGATGGTGAAGGTTTCGGGCAAGGTTGAAGTTTACTACGTCTAAAGAACCTCAAACCCCGCTTCCCAAGCTATTTGAAGCCTGAGGGCTGCGGTTCGGGCAAAATCAGCCGTTAGCGCTTTGCGCCGCGATGGGTGCAAAAGATGAACTGAAGCTTCGCGGAATATCTCCGCGCCATAAGCATCTGCGACAATAAGGCCAGCCTCCAACGGCATCAGGCCTTGGTCCATATCTGGCGGAATAGCGAAAGAAAAATGATCACAATATTCGCGGTATTCAGGCCATTTTTCATCCACATAAAAATCTAACGGCGACGATTTTATTTCAATGATCCAAATCTGGCCTTTATCGCCCAGCGCGATAACATCGGCGCGGCGGCCAGATGCTAAAGTGAATTCATGCAGCAAAACATAATTATGGTCACGCAAGAGCCGCGATAGGCCGCGCTGAATAGCCAAGGCCGTGTCTGATTGGCGGCCGTCTGGTTTTAGCACGAGGCCCGCGGCCACCGCTTAATCCTCGTCAAACTTGGCAGCAACCAAAGCTGAAAGTGCAGCAATTGCTTCATCTGCCTGTGGGCCGGAGGCCTCAATGGTTATGCTTGAGCCCATGCTGGCGGCCAACATCATCAACCCCATGATTGATGTGCCGGGCACGCTTTGGCCATCCTTGCTCACCATCACGGTTGCATCAAAACCTTCAGCACATTTGACAAATTTGGCCGATGCCCTGGCATGAAGCCCGCGTAGATTAATGATTGCGAGATCTTGCTTGTGGCTGGCCATTACTCACCTTGCAAAACTTGGCTGGCAATATTGATATATTTGCGGCCAGCATCCTGCGCGGCTGTGGCACATTTCAATAACGCGTTATCTTTGCGAATGCGCGCCAGCTTCACCAGCATTGGAAGATTAAGACCAGCGACAACTTCAACTTGGCCTTCTTGCAAAAGGGAAATGGCAAGATTTGAAGGCGTGCCACCAAACATGTCGGTAAGGATAATCACGCCCGGCCCAACATTCACCTTGGCTATAGCTGAGGCAATATCAGCGCGCCTTACATCCATTTTGTCTTCGGGGCCAATACACACCGCTTCAATCTGGCTTTGCTTGCCCACAACATGTTCCATGGCGTGAATAAATTCCAACGCCAAACGCCCGTGAGTGACGAGCACCAAACCTATCATTTCTTATTCGCCTCAAAAATCATGTGAGCCCGCTTTGAAAGATGACCTCTCTAAATCATTCCGCGCCAGAAATGAAGCCTTTTACACCAGATATTGAAGGGCGCTGCGCACAATGGCCAGTGCTGCTGGATTGCCCGTGGCAATGGCAACGCGCGGCAGCTTGATCCCCTCAAGCTCGGTTTGCTGGTCAATTTGCTCTGGCAAGCGCGCAACGCCAGCTGGCGGCACCAAATCGACCACCAGTTTCAAAACCACTGACTTTTTGAATGTGGTTGCCAAAATGCCCAGCCCACGAATTTCAACCAGCCCGGCTAGGCTGGCAGGCGGGCTGGCCACAAGTTTTGCGCCACGGCGGTGTAATTTCACCTGATCATCAGCAACCAGGCGTGCGCGCAAGGCTTTGCGGCCAAGGCCATAACCTTCTCCATCAACCAGTTGTAAGCATAGTGTCGATTTGCCAGAGCCTGAAGCGCCTCTAATCAGAATGCCGTGGTTGCCGACGGCCACACAGCTGGCGTGAATACTGGTCATTGGCCGGCTTTCCAACCCTCTGGCATGGCCGGAAGCCTGATAATGAAGCGCGCCCCTAGTATAGGGCTTTCACCTTCTGGTGATTTTTTACCACGGCGATTTTCGGCCCAAATGCGCCCCTTGTGTGCCTCAATCACTTGGCGCGAAATTGCCAGGCCCAAGCCTGAATTGTCGCCAAAGCTTTGGTCTGGCCTGTCGGTGTAAAAACGCTCAAAGATTTTTTCAAGGTTTTCAGGATTGATTCCCGGGCCTTCATCTTCCACACGGGTTTCAACTTCACTGCCCACGCGGCGCAGCTTGATGGTGATGGCACTGCCCGGCTTGGTGAAGGAGCGCGCATTGTCGATCAAATTTCGCAAGACTTGACCCAATCTTGAATCATGTCCCAACACCATGAAGGGTGAAGGCTGGGCTTTCACTTCGGCTTTAGCATATTCAATCTTCGCGGCTTGCGGTTTGGCAATGTCATTGGCATGAGCAACAATGTTAGAAAGCAAATCATCAAAATTGATGGGATGAACTTCCGCCCGCGCCAATTCTGCATCAAGACGAGAGGCATCCGAAATATCAGAGATCAGCCTGTCCATACGCTGCACGTCATGCACCACAATTTCGATCAGCTTGGCGCGCTGGTCATCGGTTTTGGCATAATGCAAAGTTTCAACTGCGCTGCGCATCGAGGTGAGCGGGTTTTTCAATTCATGGGCCACGTCTGCGGCAAAGGCCTCAATGGCCGCAATGCGGTTATAGAGGGCTTGCGTCATGTGGCGCAGCGAGCCGGAAAGCTGGCCGATCTCATCACTGCGCGCAGTAAAATCTGGAATTTCAACGCGGCTGTGATTGATGCCACGGCGCACCCGGTCTGCGGCAGCTGAGAGGCGGCGGATAGGTCTGGCAATGGTGCGTGCCAATAAGGTTGAAAGAACCAAAGCCACGAGAGCCGAAAAGCCGAATGTAAAAAAAACAATGCGTCGTTCGCCCCGCAACACATTATCAATCTCGCCGCCTTGTGTGGAAAGCACGAGTGCACCTTGTATGGCAAGGAAGCGTTGCACTGGCACGATAACGAGAACCATTGTCTCGTGCTTTGCATTCAGACGTGTTTCATTTACGGTGGCCCCTGCAAGGGCGGCCATGATTTCGGGGCGCGTTTGATTGTTATCCAGCGCGTAATCAACATGCAGGGGAAAATTTTGTGAGAACAACCTATCGTCAAGCCAATAAAACGGTTCAGCGAGGCGCTCACTCCAAGTTGCTTTTTGCGGAGGCGTGATTGCGGTTTGGGTGATGAGGCTGCTATCCGTCAGAAAACTGCTATCCACCACCAAGCTGCCACTGGTGTCGATGATCTGGCCGCGAATGGATGTGTTGGCCAGAAGCCTGCGTAACACAGGCCCCGCGCGATATGGCGTGATGGGGAAATAGCTGCCACCCATTGCATTGTCATTGGCATCTCCCGTATAAGTTTCAGGATCAAGCTTATCCGGATCAATAACAATTGTTGAGGTATCAGCCGTGGCTGCACCTGCAATTGCAGAGGCAATGATTTGGCCTTGCACCATCAGACTTTCGCTGCGCGCGTTGATCAGGCCTTGTCTCAATTGGTTAAAATAAAGAATGCCGACGGACAGCAAAAGCAATCCCAAGATGTTTATAAGAGTGATGCGCGCCGCAAGTCTGGACGGCACCATGCGTTGGGCCCAGCTTCGCCCAACAGGCGGCTTTATGGGCTGTTCAACCCCAACGTCTTCTGGTTCCTTGACGACAGATTGCTCCACGCCTGTCACTGTTCCTTGAAGCGGTAACCGACACCATAAAGTGTTTCAATACCATCAAAGCTTTCATCAGCCTGCATGAACTTTTTACGCAAGCGCTTGATGTGGCTATCTATGGTGCGGTCATCGACATAGACCTGATCATCATAGGCGGCATCCATCAACGCGTCACGGCTTTTGACAATGCCAGGCCGTAAAGCGAGTGCCTGCAAAATCAAAAATTCGGTGACCGTAAGCGTTACTGGCTGGCCCGCCCAAGTGCAGGCATGGCGATCAGAATCCATTACCAATTTGCCGCGTTCAATAATTTTACTGGCATCAGTTTTTTCCGTTGTATTTTCACGTGCTGCAGCACGGCGTAATACCGCCTTCACGCGTTCGACCAACAGGCGTTGCGAGAACGGCTTCTTTACAAAATCATCGGCACCCATCTTGAGGCCGAAAAGCTCATCAATCTCATCGTCCTTGGAGGTAAGAAAAATCACCGGCAAATCGGTTTTTTGGCGAATACGGCGCAGGAGCTCCATGCCATCCATGCGGGGCATTTTAATATCAAAGATCGCCATGTCTGGTGGGTTATCTTGCAAGCCTTGCAGTGCCGCCACGCCATCATTATATTTTTGAACGGTATAGCCTTCAGCTTCGAGGGCCATGCCCACGGACGTCAGGATATTGCGATCATCATCAACTAAAGCCACTTTCGGCATGTTATTTCCGTCCTTGTTGTTGCGAGATGCAGCGGTAAGTATAAAACTAGAACAAATTGTGGCAAGGGTTGTAGAGCATGAGTGAGGTTGGCAAAAGCGTTAAAAGCCTGGTTTCTTCGCAAAAGCATGGTGTTCTGGCCGTGACCGACCGGCAAAGCCATATTCCTTATGGTGCTTTGGTCAATTATGCCTGCGACCACAAGGGTTTGCCCATTTTCCTCTTTTCGGCTTTGGCGCGGCACACACAAGCCCTGGCTGTCGATCCTGCCGCGAGTCTGCTGGTCAGCGAACTACCCTCTGATGGTGATGTTTTAACCGGCCTGCGCGCGTCAATCATGGGCCAATGTGTGCGGCTGGGGCAAGATCAAGCTGCCAAAGACGTTTACCTTGCCTGGCATCCCTATGCTGCTGGCTATGCCGAATTTGGTGACTTCAGCTTTTGGCGGCTGGAACCCACGCTCATTCATACTGTTGCAGGTTTTGGGCGGATTGCCACTTTGCCTGCTGCTGAGGTTTTTGGTGTTTAGCTCGCAGCCTTTGCAACACCCACCATGGCAGGGCGCAAACAACGATCACCTACCGCAAAGCCCGGTTGCATTTCCTGCATCACGGTGCCGGGCGGCTTTTCATTGGTTGGCACTTCATAGATAGCCTGATGGAAATTAGGGTCAAACTTTTGGCCAACGGTCTCAAGCTTACGGATGCCGTGGCGTTGAAAAACATTCAGCAATTCACGCTCTGTCATCTCCACGCCGGTAATCAGATTACGTTCAATCTCACCAGCCTGCTCACGCTCGTCTTGCGGCAAGGCTTGCAAAGCACGGCCAAGATTGTCAGCAACGGGCAAAAGATCGCGCGCAAAATTTGTGGCCGCATAAAGTGTAGCTTCGGCCTTTTCACGTTCAGTGCGTTTGCGCAAATTATCCATTTCGGCAGCAAGACGCAGCAGGCGGTCTTTGCTGTTGGCCACTTCGTCTTTCAGCATAATGATTTCAACATCACGCGGATCGGCAGCAATTTCAGCTTCTGGCGCTTCGGGGATTTCTGGGATTTGGGTTTCATCGGTCATGGGCTTGCATATCGGCAATCGCGCCTCAAAAATCAAGAGAACAAAATATCAGGACAACAGCCGTCCAACAAGCTTTGCGGTGTAATCAACCATGGGAATAATGCGCGCATAGTTCAGGCGGGTGGGGCCGATTACACCCAATACACCAACAATTTTCTCTTCATTGTTACGAAATGGCGCCACAATGAGGCTTGAGCCTGACATAGAAAACAGGCGATTTTCAGAACCGATGAAAATGCGAACCCCTTCGGCATTCTCAGCCAGACCCAAAACCTCAACCAACCCGCGCTTGTTTTCAATGTCGTCAAACAGTCGGCGGATGCGCTCAAGGTCATCGGTAGCACCCTGCTGCTCCAGCAAATTGGATTGGCCTTTTACGATCAAATTGCGTGAGGCAAGATCATCAGCGCCAGACCAGACGGCAAGGCCGCTTTCCACCAGCCGTGCCGAAAGTTCGTCTAATTCGCGACGCAGGCTGTCCATTTCAACGCCGACATGGCGGCGCAGTTCATCAATGCTACGCCCAAGTGCCAGTTGTGAGAGATAGTTTGACGCGCGCTGAAAACTGGATGGCGGCAGGCCGGGCGGCACATCGACCAAACGATTTTCAACACTGCCGTCTTCACTCACCAAAATCACCAAGGCACGACCTGGTGAGAGATTGAGAAATTCAATATGTTTGAGACGTGCGTTGAATTTCGGGCTCATCACCAATGAGGCACATTGCGAAAGGCCCGACAGCATGGTTGAGGCTTCGCTCAACACGTCTTCAGGCCTATGGTGTTGGCGGCCCGCAGCAATTTCTTGTTCCATGCGCGCGCGCTCTGCACCGTCCATGGTATTGAGTTGCAACAAAGCATCCACAAAAAAACGCAAGCCCGCTTGTGTGGGAAGGCGGCCAGCAGACGTATGGGGTGCGTAAACCAGACCCGTATCTTCCAAATCCATCAACACATTGCGGATGGAAGCAGGCGACAAGCCCGCCAGATTTGATTTGGCAAGGGTGCGAGAGCCCACTGGCTCTCCGGTCGCAATATAAGTTTCAACCAGATTGCGAAAAATTTCTCGCGCTCTTTGGTCAAGGCCAGCTAGACCTACAGCGGCAACCAGTGGCGGCAACTTAGGCTCAGCCATGTTGCGGACTTACCACCGGAGCCGCCTGTGGCGGCGGCTTCACGTGAATACGCACGCGCCTGATGCGGCGCGCATCGGAATCGACGATTTCAAATTCCAATCCGGATTGGTGGCGAATGATTTCACCGCGAATTGGAACGCGGCCCGCCATTTCAAAGACCAGGCCTGCCAAAGTATCGGCCTGGTGTTCCTTGTCTTCGGGCAACAAATCCACGGCCAGCGCTTCTTCAACCTTTTGAATTTCAACCTGCGCATTTGCGAGATAGGTTTTCTCGTCAACGCGCTGGAGCATGTCAGCGGAATCATCGGTGTCATGTTCATCGGAGATTTCACCGATGATCTGTTCCACAAGATCTTCCATCGAGACAATGCCATCGGTGCCGCCATATTCATCAACCACAATGGCCAGATGAATATGTGAGGCTTTCATTTTGATCAGCAAATCAGGTGCTGGCATGGAAGGTGGTACAAACAACACTTGCCGCCTAAGGCTCGGGTGTTGGCTGACGCTTGATGACAGATCTTTTGCCGCGAGTTCAAGGCCGGTCTCGGCCGTGGCGCGGCTTTTGCGCTTTTTGCCCTTGGCCGTCATCCAGCGCAGGAAGTCTTTCACATGCACCATACCGGCAATGTCATCAAGGCTTTCACGGTAAACCGGCAGGCGCGAATGGTTGGCCTCAATGAATTGTTCAAGCAGCTCGCGCATGGTGGAGCCTTCACTCACCGCCACAATATTGACGCGGGGCACCATCAGGTCTTTCACACGCTTATCGGAAAAGCCTATCACATTGCGCATCATCGAGCGCGCATCACGCGCCAGTGCGGTTGGCCCATTTTCTTCGGCATGGCTTTCAATCACTGTTTCGAGCGTTTGCTCAAGATCAGTGTTTTTAGAACCAGCAATGCGCCAAAGTTTGCCGAGGAGGGTTGGTCTTTTCGTATCGTTCATTTCAATCTTCTAGCACATAAGGGTTGGCAATGCCCAATTTTGCAAGAATGCGGATTTCCTTGGCTTCCATTTTATCAGCGTCTGCCTGATTTATATGGTCATGCCCGGTAAGATGCAGCAGTCCGTGCAGTGCTAGGTGCACGGCATGATCGCTCAAGGATTTGCCAACTGCCTTGGCCTCCTTGGCGCAGGTTTCATAACTTAAAATGATATCGCCAAGTGGCCTTACCTCACCACGCGGAAGCCTCACCGGGGCCGCTGGAAAAGATAACACATTGGTGGGTTTATTCTTGCCGCGCCAATCACGGTTCAGGCTTTTGACTTCTTTATCATTCGAAAGAAGCAGAGCTGTTAGCTTTGTTGCATCACGTTTGGAGAGCCCCAAAGCATGAGCCTCAACAAGTTTCATTTGCAGTTTAGGCACGCGCTTCCACCGCGCATCTGCAAATTCTACTTCGATTGGCATCAGAGGCGGCCTTTAACCAGCTTTGCCTGCCGCTTGTCATAAGCTTCAACAATGCGGCCCACCAATGGATGGCGCACAATGTCAGAATTAACAAAGCGGGTGATGCCAATGCCTTTGACCCCATCAAGGATCGCACTTGCTTCAACCAAGCCCGAACCAACACCGGGCGGCAAATCGATCTGGGTTGGATCACCCGTCACAACCATGCGACTGCCCTCGCCCAGACGGGTAAGGAACATTTTCATTTGTTGCGGCGTGGTGTTTTGGGCTTCGTCCAAAATAATAAAGGCAGATGACAAAGTACGCCCACGCATAAACGCCAGTGGTGCAATTTCGATCTGATTTTCCGCTAATCCTTTTTGCACCAAGCTTTGCGGCATCATGTCATAAAGTGCATCATAAAGAGGACGCAGATAAGGATCGACCTTTTCTTTCATGTCGCCGGGCAAGAAACCCAAGCGCTCACCAGCCTCAACAGCTGGGCGCGAGAGAATGATGCGGTCAACCTCGCCGTTCATCAGCGCTTCTGCCGCAGTTGCCACAGCAAGATAGGTCTTGCCAGTGCCCGCGGGGCCAACGCCAAAGACCAATTCATTTTTTCTGATCTGATCGATATAGGCTTGTTGATTGGGGGTGCGCGCATTGATGGTTTTACGTTTGGTGCGCACACCGCCACCGCTATCGCCTTGGGCAGCATCTTCAGCAGTTTTGACCATGCGAATAGCACCGTCTATTTCACCACGGTTGATTTCCCCGCCGCGCGCGGCTTTGGCATAAAGATGCACGAGCACGGCGCGGGCCTGTTCGGCATTATCGCGATCACCCTTAATGGTCAGGCGATTGCCGCGCGGATTAATGGCCACGCCTATTCGGTGTTCAATTTGTGCAAGATGAATGTCATGCTCACCCAGCAAAAGGGCCATGACGTGGTTATCATCAAAGGTGAGGGAAAGGGATCCCTCTTCGGTTTCGGCGGCTTTCACAGCAAGGGCATTGCGGTTCAAACGGCGGGGACTCCTTGGGTTGGACTCATTGAGATATACTGCCCTGAAAGTGAGTTGGGGCCAACAGATTTTATTGTGACTTTGGCAATGTGCCCAATTTTTAATCCTTTGGCTTCAAGGTGAACAGATTGCAGGTAGGGCGAGCGGCCGATCAACTGGCCAGCCATTCGGCCTGGCTTTTCCAACAAAACATCAAAACTCTTGCCCACGCAACTGGCATTAAAGGCTGAGGTCTGGACCGTAATCAATGACTGTAAGCGCTGGAGGCGCTCGTTTTTTACATCTTCACTAATTTGATCTTCACGCTCTGCCGCAGGTGTTCCGGGGCGAGGAGAATATTTAAAAGTGTAGGCGGCGGCATAGTTCACTTCGCGGACAAGGTTTAAAGTGTCTTGGAATTCGCCATCCGTTTCACCGGGGAAACCCACGATGAAATCACCTGATATCGCCATATCAGGGCGCTGCTGGCGCATGCGCTCAATGATATTTAGATAATGCTTTGCAGTGTGACCACGGTTCATGGCTTTGAGAATACGGTCATTGCCGGATTGTACTGGAAGATGCAGATAAGGCATCAGCTTTTCATTTTGCGCATGGGCCTCAATTAAATCATCACTCATGTCGCGGGGGTGGCTTGTGACATATCTGATGCGCTCAATGCCCTTTACTAATGACAGCCGCATGACAAGACGCGCCAGGCTTTCTGGGCCATTGTCACCTTCGCCCCTATAGGCATTTACGTTTTGGCCCAAGAGCGTGACTTCACGCACGCCCCTGGCTGCAAGCTTTTCGGCCTCAGATACAATTTGTGCCGTCGGCCGCGAATATTCCGCACCTCTGGTGTAGGGCACCACGCAGAAAGTGCAGAATTTATCGCAGCCTTCTTGAATGGTAAGGAAGGCTGAAACCGAAGTTGCTATTTGTGGCTTGCTGTCCAGATCGAGGAATTTGTCGGTGACGTCAAATTCTGTTTCGACAACAGCCGCGCCGGTATCTTGGCGCTGTTTCAAAAGTTGCGGCAAGCGGTGATACGTTTGCGGACCGAAAACCAAATCGACACTCTTGTTGCGTTTCGTAATCTCCGCACCTTCGGCCTGACCTACACAACCGGCAACCGCGATCATCATGTCACGGCCATCTGCAGCGCGCGCTTGTTTCATGTCACGCAGGCGGCCCAGTTCGGAATAGACTTTTTCAGAAGCCTTCTCACGAATGTGGCACGTGTTGAGGATGACAAAATCCGCACTGTCTATATTTTCAGTCTCTTCATAACCCAGTGGGGCCAGCACATCGCGCATCCGCGATGAATCATAAACATTCATCTGGCAGCCATAGGTTTTGATGAGAACTTTCTTGCTCATAAGGCGGGGCCTAGCGCATTTTAGGGTCGGCGTGAAGGTTATGCCCCAAACTGGCTCGGATTCGGGCCTCAGCAGTTTTGGTTAAAACCTTTCGATTGCGAAAATCAACTGGGCGCAAGGCTGGGTGAAAGATAACTTTCACGCCGATTGGCCCTCCCTTAAGAATACCCCAGAGATGCGGCGCCAAATCACCATCGCCATACCAAGCAACCTCCGGTCTTTGGCGTAAAGTGAGCGGCAAGCCGTGTTGAGACTGATAGATGATCGTCACTGGCACAACTTCAGTTCCCGTGCGCTGCGCCGCCGCAACGAAAGACGATTTAAACGGCAATATTGATTTCCCGGTGTGGGTTGTAGACTCTGGAAAAAGCACCAACACATCGCCTTGCAACAGCCGCCGTTGAATTTCCTCAAGGCTGGCAATGATTGAGCCCTTGCTATCACGGTTCACAAAAACCGTGCCCTGAAGTCGCGCCAGCGATCCAAATAATGGCCAAGCGCCCACTTCACGTTTGGCAATTAGGGAGAGTGGCACAAGCGCGTTGAGGACCAGAATATCCTTCCATGAAACGTGATTGGAAACAATTAGGCCATTCTTAGGTGGGTTTCCTTCGACGGTCACTTTTATGCCAATGATCCGGCAGAGCGTTTGATTGTAAAATCGTGGAACCCAATTTCTATTGCCAAGTTTAAGTTTCACAATAAGCCATTGCAAAAGCATCATCGGCGGGGTGAAGCACAAAAATGCGATCAGTTTGAGAACCGCAATAACGATGCGGATCACGCAAGGCTCCGGGCCATAACAATGGCATCATCACCATTGGCATAATAAGCCTTGCGCCGACCAGTTTCGGAAAAACCCAGCTTAATATAAAGCTTGTGCGCGGAACTATTTGATTGAGCGACCTCTAAAAACAAACTTGTAACGCCCAAGCTCTGCGCTTTGGTGAAGGCATGCTTCAAAATTATTGCAGCTACATTCTTCCGCCGTTGTGACGGCAGCGTTGCGATTGAGAGTAATTCGGCTTGATCTGCAATGCTGCGGATGATGGCAAAGCCCACAGGTTCACCCGCGATCTCAGCAAGCGCAATTTCGGTGCCAATGTTGTTCAGCATTTCGGTTATATCTTTTTCATTCCAGCCCTGATCAAACGCCGCGTGATGAATGCGCGAGACAATAGCGCTTGATGAGGCGTCCACAAATTTCACGCTCACTTGCGGTTTGGCATCAGCCTCGCGGATATAGACCGGTTCTGGCATGGCGAAGGGTGCCATTTGTTTTGCCGCCCAAACAGAAAGTGCTTTGAGATCAGGCGTACCTTTCATGAAAGCCGCGGGATCAACATCACTCATTGGTATCAGTTCAATCTCACCACCGCCGCGCAACACAAAAGCCAGGCCACTGTTGCCGCTGGGCAACGCCAAAGTGTTTTGCGTATGGCTCAAACGAAACGCGCTTAGCGTATCAAGCCCGACGATGGGAATGTTGCCAGCTAAACTCAAGGCACGCGCAAAGCTGAGGCCAATGCGAACCCCGGTAAACGTGCCCGGGCCAGTGCTGACAACTATGCGGTGCAAATCTTTGACTTGCTTATGCGCCTTCACCAAAACCCGCTGCACCATCGGAGCCAGCGCTTCAGCATGGCCGCGCTCCATATCGATGTGTTCTTCGGCCAAGGCAATGCCTGATACGCTGTCAAACAGACAGACCGCACAGCGCGCAAGGCAGGTATCAATGGCAAGGATTAGCATGGGCGCTTCTTCGGGCCGCAAGCTTAAAAGATCAAGGGTGGATCACACCTTTTCTCAATACGATATTGCCGTAAAGCCTGGCTTCAGATGTGGCCACAATGGCATAACAGCCTTTGACACGGTTATAGAAATCAGCGCCAATCAGCGCCGTAGTATGACACTTTGGTTCCCAGGTTTTCAGAATCTTCTCAAAATCGGCAAACACCGGCTCCATGCGATTGGGATCAAGATACGCGGCCGGGCGAAAGGCGCAATCGGGCACCATTTCATCAAGCGGCATCACGGAGAGAATGGCATCCAAAAGCGTGGTTGCAGAATGACCGTCAGCGCGGATCAGCCGTTTGGCATCGGTATCGGCAGGGTAGTTGGCGTCAACAATAGCGATTTCATCGCCGTGGCCCATGGCGCGCAGCACTTTCAACAAGTCTGGCCCCAGTAATGGGTTTAAACCTTTTAGCATCAAACTGCCTCTTTAAATAAAACGTCACGGTCAATTGCGAAATTTGCCATGAGCGATAGGGCCGCCCCACCCATGGCACGCGCATCAGCGCCAATGCTTCCTTCAATGATCGAAAGAGGTGCCGTGCCGCGACGGTCTAACGTGGCAAAATGCCGATTGGTTGCTGCAACAACTTGCTCGCGGATATCTGATGGCATAGCACCATCAATTATGATCGCTTCAAAATCAATGAGACCGGCGGCTGAAAGTGCTGCGTAAGCCAGATTTTTACCGGTGTCATCTATCCACTGATCAAGATCAAGTCCGAGGCCTGACCAGTTGTTTGGATTTTGCGTCAAAATTAATTCGTCATGGCCTTGCTTAATCAAGCGTCGTTCGAGCAAATAAAGCGAGGCGTGTCTGATTAATTGCTCACTGCCTGAGCTTGATGGAACTGGTATTGGCCCAATGGCACCGGCACTCCCGGTGCGGCCTTGATAAAGGCTGCCGCCTAGAACAACGCCGCCACCGACAAAGAAGCCGACATAAAAATAAGCAAAATCGCGGTAGGTGCGGCCATGACCAAAAAAGATTTCGGCTGCACAGGCGGCACTGGCATCGTTGCACAGGAGAACGGGCCACTTGCCCAGTTTGGCAATCTGGGACGTCAAATCAAAATTCCGCCACGCTTCGAGAACGTCATGGGGGGCACCCACTTCTTCTTCCCAATTCCACAGTTCAAAAGGCGAAGCTATGCCAAGGCCTGAAATGCGCGAATGCAGAGCTTTTGGCAAATCCGCGAGCAATTCAGAAACGCCAGCTTTGGCAAAAGCCAAAAATTCTTTTGGTGTTGGAAAATGATAAGGCTGGCGGACGATCTTTCTTACTTTACCTGCAAGATCCAGCAAAATGAGATCACCAGAACGCCGACCAACCTTAAGGCCAATGGAAAACGCGCCGTCTGGATTAAGGCTGAATGGGACTAACGGCTGACCAACTTTGCCGCGCAGCTTGTCGCCTTTGATAACCAGCTTGTCGCGTTCCAATTGACGCACGATGACAGATACGGTTTGAGCGGAAAGCCACGTCAATCTTGCAATTTCAGCTTTTGGCAATTGGCCATATTGACGGATTAACGAAAGCGCCAGCCTCTCATTGTAGAGGCGCAAGCCGATCTGGTTTGTGCCCCTCGCATCTTTCTGATTGGTTTCGTTTCGGCCCACTTTAAAGTTCATTATGAGACTTCTTTTTTGCGACAGACGCTTATTTTGCAACAGACCCTGGGTCAAGAGAGGCGCGCTGTCAAATAATAAATCAGATTGATTTACTTATTGACAGTGATGTGAAAATGATTCCATGATGCCAGCTGAGAGCGGGAGGGCCTTGTGCACTCTGCGCAATCGAAACTGTGAAAAACAACTGTAACTTAAGTGTGCCCTCAACAGGGTTTCCAAGGGAGAATTCAAGTGAAATCAATTCTGAAAGCTGCTCTCGTCGGCGTGGCCCTGACAGGCTTTACTACCGTCGCTATGGCTGGCACTTCTGCCTGCCTGATCACCAAAGACAATACGAATGCCTTTTTTGTGGCCATGAAAAAAGGCGCTGAAGAAGGTGCCAAGGCCGCTGGCGTGGATCTGAAGGCCTTCGCTGGCGTGAAGGATGGCGATGCCGATCCGCAAATCGCTGCAATCGAAAACTGCATGGCCGCTGGCGTCAAGGGTATCTTGATCACCCCAGACAATGATTCAGTTGCGCCTGATCTCAAGAAGGCCCGCGCTGCTGGCATTCTTGTGATCGCTCTCGACACGCCATTGGCTGACAATGACGCACAGGACATGACCTTTGCGACCGATAACTTTGAAGCTGGCACCTTGATCGGCGCTTGGGCCAAGGCCCAGATGGGCGATAAGGCAAAGGACGCCAAGATCGCCATGCTTGATATTAACAAAGACAATATCTCGGTTGACGTGCTGCGTGACACGGGCTTCCTCAAGGGCTTCGGCATTGAAGTTCCAGACGGTAAAGTGTTAGCTTCCGAAAAGGACAAGCGCGTCATTGGCCATGAAGCTACGGGTGCCAATGAAGAAGGCGGCCAAAAGGGCATGGAAAACTTGCTCGCCAAGGATCCTGGCATCAATGTGGTTTACACCATTAACGAGCCGACTGCCGTTGGTGCTTACCAAGCCCTCAAGAAGGCTGGCAAAGAAAAGGGCGTTCTCGTGGTTTCAGTTGACGGCGGTTGCCCAGGTGTGAAGAGCGTCGCTGAAGGTGTGATTGGTGCAACCTCACAGCAATATCCTTTGTTGATGGCCTCAAAGGGCATCGAAGCGATTGCTGCTTTCGCCAAGGACGGTTCCAAGCCAAAGGTATCTGATGGTCTGACGTTCTTCAACACTGGCGTCAATCTCGTCACCGACAAGGCTGCTGCTGGCGTGAAGTCTATCGATACCAAAGAAGGCCTTGCCAAGTGCTGGGGCTGATATCTCTATAAAGACTTGAAAGAAGCGAAGGGCGGCCTTACAGTCGCCCTTCGTATATTCAGCGCACGCAAAGAGGCGCAATCAATAATTTTATAGGGACTGCGTTTTACGAGGGAAGCATGAGCGACAATTCCGCACCGACAAAAACCATTTCAGATTTTGAAGCTAAATTAAGCGAGGCCGACAGGACTGTTGCCGCGTTTGATTCATCGCGTGAAGGTATGCTCTTCCGCTTCCGTTCGTTGTTGCGCGAATATCCGACCAGTATTCCGGCCATGGTATTGCTGCTCAGCGTTTTTTGTTTCGGCTTCAACGCCCTGTTCATCAACCCCAATAATTTCGTCACTGCCACCGCCTTTTCTACCATTCTGCAACAGGTGACAGTGACCGGCATTGTCGCCGTGGCCCAGACCATCATTATTCTCACAGCTGGCATTGATCTTTCCGTTGGTGCAATCCTCATTATCAGCGCGATGGTCATGGGCAAGCTTGCAGTTTTTGCGGGCGTTCCGGTATTCGCTGCTGTTCCACTTGGCATGTTGGTTGGTGGCTGCATGGGTTGGATCAATGGTGTGTTGGTGGCTTATGTCAAAATACCACCATTCATTGTCACGCTCGGCACACTCAATGTCTTCAACGCGCTGAAGCTTTGGTATACTCAGTCAACGTCCATCCGCGCTTCTGATATCGAAGCCAAGGCTCCAAACCTGCTGTTTTTTGGCAATGAGATTCATCTTGGCAATGCCACCTTCATCTTTGGCACAGTGGCTTTACTCGCTTTGGGCGTTTTGGTTTGGTATATGCTCAATCGCACAGCTTGGGGCCGCCACGTTCATGCTATAGGCGATGACCCGGATGCAGCCATGTTGTCTGGCATTCAAACCAATCGCACTCTAGTTTCGGTTTATGTGGTGGCTGGGCTCATCTGTGGTTTTGGTGCATGGGTTTCAGTAGGTCGCGTTGGTTCAATTTCTCCCATTTCCTTTGAAACAATTAATCTCGATTCCATCACTGCCGTGGTAATCGGCGGCACTTCGTTGTTTGGTGGTCGAGGCTCCATTTTTGGAACCATTCTAGGTGCCCTTATTGTTGGTGTATTCAATAGTGGCCTGGCGATTGCCGGTGTGGATGACTACTGGCAATATTTCGCTTCGGGCTGTCTGGTTATTGTCGCCGTGGCACTTGATCAATGGTTGCGGAGGGCTTCACAATGAACGCTAAGAAAGTGATTGCGAAAAAGAAGCCCGGCAAGAAGAAGTCCGCAAAATTTGTGCATTTTAAGGCGGTGAGCAAAGCGCCGGATAAACCCAATTTGGAATCCGGCGAACCGATCCTCAAGGCGCGCGGACTATTCAAGCGCTATGGTACGGTTGTGGCATTGAATGGTGCAGACTTTGATCTTTACCCGGGCGAAGTTTTGGGCGTGATCGGCGACAATGGCGCTGGCAAATCCAGCCTCATCAAAGCCATCACGGGTGCAGTAACGCCTGATCAAGGCGAGATTACGCTGGAAGGCAAAGTCATTCATTTCAAAAGCCCGCAAGAAGCAAGTGGGGCAGGCATCGAAGCAGTTTATCAAAACCTCGCTTTGTCGCCTGCACTTTCAATTGCTGATAATATGTTCCTTGGTCGTGAATTGCGGAAGCCCGGATTTCTTGGCACGGTCCTGCGTCTGGCTGACCGTAGCCGTATGCAAAAATTTGCCCGCGATAAATTATCTGAGCTTGGGCTGATGACCATACAAAACATCAATCAGCCTGTGGAAACGCTTTCGGGCGGCCAGCGCCAAGGTGTTGCCGTGGCGCGCGCTTGTGCGTTTGGTTCCAAAGTTGTGATCATGGACGAGCCAACCGCCGCACTCGGTGTCAAAGAATCGCGCCGCGTTTTGGAATTAATCCGCGATGTGAAAAAGCGTGGCCTGCCGATTGTTTTGATCAGCCATAACATGCCGCATGTGTTTGAGGTGTGTGACCGCATTCACATTCACCGCTTGGGCAAGCGCCTGTGCGTGATCAACCCGAAAGAATATTCGATGTCAGACGCCGTGGCGTTTATGACGGGCGCAAAAGAGCCGCCCAAGGAACTGCTTGCGAACTAATGTCTAGTATTGCCGAAATCGCCCAAAGGCTCCGCCACCAAGCGGGGCCTGTTTCACGCTATATGGTTGGCATTGCCGGGCCACCCGCGGCGGGTAAATCCACTTTATCCGAACAGTTGCGCGAGGAACTTACCAAGCAAGGCGAAAGCGCCATTGTGGTTGCGATGGACGGGTTTCACTATGATGATGCAATTTTAAATGCGCGGGGCCAGCGTGGGCGCAAAGGTGCGCCACATACATATGATGTCGCAGGCTTTGAGGTTCTATTGAAACGCATCAAGGCCCGAGAGCTTGATATTGCCATTCCGGTTTTTGACCGGTCGCTGGAACTTTCTCGCGCTGGCGCAGACATTGTGAGCGATGAAACCAAATTTATTTTGGTAGAAGGCAATTATCTACTGCTCAATTCGGCACCATGGAACAGGTTAGAACCACTGTTTAATTTCACGCTTTATATTGATGTGCCTGAAGCTGAGTTGGTACGCCGCCTGATGCAACGCTGGCATGAACACGGCTTTGATGAGATCTATGCCAAGAACTGGATCGCCAGCAACGATCTGCCTAATATCCGTGTCATTCAGGAAGGTAGCGCCAAGGCAGACTTGGTGATTTAGCCACCATCGCCCACAAAGCCAGCAGCGGCGATTCCTGCCAGTGCGGCCAGTTCATCATTGTCAGAGGTATCGCCAGAGACCCCAACGGCACCTAATATGTGGCCGTCTTTATCTTTGATGAGAACGCCGCCTGGCACTGGAACGATGCCACCCTCAATGGCCGCCACTGCGCCTGAGAAAAAATGTGGTCGGTCTTTGGCGATTTTTTCTAAAGCCCGTGTACCCATGTTGAAAGCAAGGGCACCCTTGGCCTTGGCTCTGGCAATATCAAAGCGTGCCAGCGATGAGCCGTCACCGATAGCCGCAGCCTTTACCGTGGCGCGGGTATCAAGCACCACAACGCCTAAGGTTTTGAATTTGGCCTGAACGCCGTGTTCAAGCGTCTTGGCGATAATGGTTTGGGCGGCGGCGAGGGTGAGAGGCATGAGGGACTCCTTGTGCGGCTTCCCTATCACATCGTACATAGCGCCGTCACGCGTTGCTGCGCGTCACATTTCAGCAGGTGGGCACATTTCGACACGACCGACCTTTTGGACGGGGCTATTTGATATTCCGCGTCCCGACTTCTCTCCAGACGCGGGTCGAGTGACGTCGACCTTAACGTCAGCAATGGTATTCACGCTTTGACCCGGGTTGCTTATAGAAAACTGAAACGTATCGATCCCAACAAAACTTGCAAAGGGCTCAAAATAGACGACAACGAACTTGCCAGGCTTTCCCAAACATTTCGGCGTTGCGCTGTTGCTGTCGAATTTAGTCGTGCCATCTTCGACTCTCGTGCAGATGACTCCGTGTTCTGGCGGTTGATTCAAATCGACGGTAACTAAGTTTATGGTGTTGCATTCATTGTCGTTATGAGTGCGTCCCATAATCCGGATGTCTTCTGCCCAGGGGGATGTATTTTTGATTTTATAGTGGCTTGGTTTGCCGGATTGGATTTCATAGATCGAGTTATATGATTGGATGGTGAAGGGATCGGCAAAGGCTGTTCTTCCGAAAGCAAATAGAATTACAATCATCATTCGGATTGTCACTGCGGTGACGGTCATGAAAAGCTCCTGATCAAAATGACTATCACATCGTCTTTGGCTTTGTCACCCGCCGCACCGTCAAATTGATCCGCCCGCCCTTTTTGAGCAAGGTTGATGTTCGCTTCAAAATACGGTCATACCGTGGAAGCTTAGTCTCGACTTTCCTGCCATCACTTTCACATCGCCTAGGTATAGTTTCACCATCTGGATTTGCCCTCTTTTGCGCGGGTTGGTTCAGAACTTCGGGAAAATGCTTCATCTGACAACTAATCAAAAATCTTGGGCAAAAACCTTGTATGGCCTGTAACCCCTGCCTATATACCCCCTCGAGCGGCAATGGAGCCAGAATCGGGTTCCAGCGCCATGTGATTTATGCGGGGGCAAATGCCCAGTGCCTTGCAAGGGGCTGGAGCTAACGCCTGCCAGAGGAGAATGATATGTCTAAAGTAATCGGTATTGATCTTGGCACCACCAATTCCTGCGTCGCTGTGATGGAAGGCAAAACGCCTAAAGTCATCGAAAACGCCGAAGGTGCGCGCACCACGCCATCTATCGTAGCCTTCAATGCAGAGGGCGAAACCCTCGTGGGCCAACCCGCCAAACGCCAGGGTGTGACCAACCCAGAAAACACCTTCTTTGCCATTAAGCGCCTGATTGGCCGGCGCATGGAAGACCCGATGGTGGCCAAGGACAAGAAACTTGTGCCTTACAACATCATCAAGGCTGACAATGGCGATGCTTGGGTTGAAAGCCGCGGCAAGAAATTTGCGCCATCTCAAATCTCGGCTGACATTTTGGTGAAAATGAAGGAAACAGCTGAGCGTTATTTGGGCCAGCCAGTGAGCCAAGCCGTGATCACGGTTCCTGCCTATTTCAACGACTCACAACGCCAAGCGACCAAAGATGCCGGCAAAATCGCTGGCCTTGAAGTGTTGCGCATCATCAACGAGCCCACCGCTGCTGCGTTGGCTTACGGCCTCGATAAGCGCCAAGCAGGCACCATTGCGGTTTATGATTTGGGCGGCGGAACCTTCGACGTTTCAGTCTTGGAAATCGGCGACGGGGTATTTGAAGTGAAATCCACCAATGGCGATACTTTCCTTGGCGGTGAAGACTTTGACATGCGCATTGTTGATTTCTTGGCTGACGAGTTCAAAAAAGAAAACACCATTGATCTGCGCAAAGACAAGCTGGCTTTGCAGCGCCTGCGTGAAGCTTCTGAAAAGGCCAAGGTTGAACTTTCATCGGCCATCCAAACGGAAATCAATTTACCCTTCATCACCGCTGATGCTTCTGGCCCGAAGCATCTCACCGTAAAGCTTACCCGTGCTAAGCTTGAATCTCTGGTGGATGATCTCATCCAAAAGACGGTTGAGCCTTGCCGCCAAGCCTTGAAGGACGCTGGTGTTTCAGCAGCCCAAATCGACGAAGTCGTTCTTGTGGGCGGTATGACCCGCATGCCCAAAGTGATCGAAATCGTAAAATCGTTCTTTGGTAAAGAGCCACATAAGGGTGTGAACCCTGATGAGGTGGTGGCCATTGGTGCTGCTATTCAAGGCGGCGTTCTCAAAGGCGAAGTCAAAGACGTGTTGTTGCTTGACGTAACACCACTATCACTTGGCATTGAAACCTTGGGCGGCGTGTTCACGCGACTGATTGATCGTAACACCACAATCCCAACCAAGAAGGGCCAAGTGTTCTCAACCGCTGATGACAATCAGACGGCGGTTACCATCCGCGTATTCCAAGGTGAGCGTGAAATGGCGGCTGATAACAAATCGCTCGGCCAGTTTGACCTGATGGGCATTCCGTCTGCACCGCGCGGAATCCCTCAAATCGAAGTCACCTTCGATATTGACGCCAACGGTATCGTCAACGTGTCTGCCAAGGATAAGGCGACGAACAAAGAGCAACAAATCCGCATTCAGGCCTCAGGCGGTCTGTCTGATGCTGAAATCGAAAAGATGGTCAAAGATGCTGAGGCCAATGCCGTTGAAGATAAGAAACGCAAGGACGCTGTGGAAACCAAGAACCAGGCTGAAAGCTTGATCCATTCCACGCAAAAGACATTGAAGGATGCTGGCGACAAAGTGCCTGAATCTGACAAGTCTGCACTTGAAGCTTCGATTGCTGATCTCAAATCTTCAATCGATGCCAATGACGAAGAGGCGATGAAAACCAAAACCACAGCCCTTATGCAACTTTCTATGAAGCTGGGCGAACAGCTTTACAAAGGCGGTGGCGCTGGACCAGAGCCACATTCGGGCGCACCAGACAATGATCATCTCGATGATGAAGAGGACAAAGATCGTCCGCGCGATAAATTCGATGACGTGCTGGATGCAGAGTTCACCGAGATCGACGAGAAGAACAAGAAGAAGTAATTGGGCGCGGGGCCTTGCGTTTTTGCGTGAGGCCCCGCACTCTGAATCACTATGGCCAAGCGCGATTATTATGAAGTCCTGGGTGTTGCAAAAGGTGCTGATGAAAAAGCGCTAAAAACCGCCTATCGCAATTTAGCAAAGAAGCTGCATCCTGATGCCAACCACGGCAGCAGTGAGACTGATGCCAAGTTCAAAGAGTTAAACGAAGCCTATGATGTGTTGAAGGACCCGCAGAAGAAAGCGGCCTACGATCGTTTTGGCCACCAAGCCTTTGAACAAGGTGGTGGGCGCGGGCCTGGTGGCCCTGGGTTCGGTCCTGAATTTAATTCTTCCATGTCAGATATTTTCGAAGACCTGTTCGGGGATTTTATGGGTGGAAATCGCGGCCGCCAACAGCGCGGGCGTGGGCCAACCGGTGCACAGCGCGGAAGTGATCTGCGCTATAACCTTGAAATCAATCTCACCGAAGCTTTTTCAGGCAAAACGGCCCAAGTGCGGGTTCCGGCATCCGTGGCTTGCGAGATTTGCAAAGGTTCAGGTGCAAAGCCTGGCACACAGCCCACCACCTGCCGCACCTGCGGTGGCGCTGGCGCGGTTCGTGCCCAACAGGGCTTCTTCACAGTGGAACGCGCCTGCCCCACCTGTGGCGGCCGTGGACAAGTGATCGCTGACCCGTGCACAGCCTGCCATGGTCAGGGACGTGTCACCAAAGAACGTAATCTCTCCGTCAACATTCCAGCCGGTGTGGAAGACGGCACGCGCATCCGCCTCGCTGGTGAAGGTGAAGCGGGCCTTCGCGGCGGGCCATCAGGGGATCTTTATATTTTCCTATCCATGCGGCCGCATGAATTCTTCAAACGTGATGGTGCTGATCTTTATTGTGAAGTGCCGATCTCCATGGCCACTGCGTCTTTGGGTGGCGAGATCGAAGTGCCCACCATTGATGGCCGCAAAGCGCGGGTTTCAATCCCCGAAGGCGCTCAAAACGATAAGCAATTCCGCCTTAAAGGCAAGGGCATGCCGGTGCTGCGCTCGGCCCAGCATGGCGATATGTATATTCAGGTTTCGGTGGAAACGCCAGTTAACCTGACGCGCCGCCAAAAGGAATTGCTACGCGAGTTCGACAAAGACTCAGGGCAAAACTCACCTGAGTCGGCTGGCTTCTTTGCCAAAGCCAAGGCCTTTTGGGATGGTTTTTCGGGCTAGAGCTTGCTAGCCTAGGTCAATGATAGAAAACACTCCCATCCCCCGCGTTGGTTTTGGAACTTACCGGCATCTCGGCGATGTGGCTTATCGCAGCGTGACTGACGCATTGGAGATTGGTTACCGCCATATTGACACTGCCGAGATGTATGACAATGAGCGCGAGGTGGGCAAGGCGATTGCCAATTCCAAGGTCAAACGCAATGAGATTTGGCTTACGACGAAAGTGCAGCCTGACCATTTGGGGCCGGGCCAAGTTATGCCGCATGTGAAAGCCTCACTTGAACGGCTAGGCGTGGAGCGTGTTGATTTGCTGCTCATTCACTGGCCGTCAGTTGGCGATAAATATGAAGCCAGCGATTATTTGAGCCAGCTCGCAGAAATTAAATACCGCAAACTTGCCAGCACCATTGGCGTTTCCAATTTTACCAAAAAATACGTCAACATCGCACTTCGGATTTTGGGCAAAGATATTATCGCCACCAACCAAGTTGAATGTCATGTGTTGATGCAGAACCGACCAATTGTGGATTATTGCCAAGCCAAGAACATTCCCATCACGGCCTATTGCCCAGTGGCGCGCGGGCAGCTTTCGCAAAGTGCTGAACTTGTGGCCATCGCCAAAAAACATCATGCAACGCCTGAGCAAGTGGGCCTCGCCTTCCTTCTGGCAGAGGGCCACATTGTCATTCCATCCTCCACCAATCGTGGGCGCATTCAAAGCAATTGGGATGCCCGTAAAATAAAACTTTCTGCTGAAGAGATATCAGCCATTCGCAAATTAGATCAGAACCGACGCTTGGTGGATGGTGCTTGGTGTCCGGTGTGGGATGTTTGAGGCTTTCCACCGTCTCATAGGATTGCTATGAAATACCCATGACACTCAAACTTGCTATCGCTGGCGCTGCTGGCCGCATGGGCCGCGAACTGGCTAAGATCGTTCATAGCACGCCAGGCTGCGTTTTGGCTGGTGGGCTAGAAGCACCAAATTCCCCATATCTTGGCGCTGATTATGGCGAGCTGATTGGCGAAAAGAAACTGGGTGTAGCAATCAGCGCTGACGCCAGCGCGGTTATTGCCGCGTGCGACGGTATAATTGATTTCACCGTGCCTAAGGCCACGCTGTCACTTTTAAAGGTCACCACGGGCAAGATCCATGTGATCGGCACCACTGGTATAGATGCTGCGGGCGATGCGGAGATTGCAGCGGCGGCTAAGCATTCAACAATCGTGAAGACTGGAAACTTTTCACTCGGTGTGAATATGTTGGCCGCATTGGTAAAACGCGCTGCTGCTGCCCTTGGCCAAGATTTTGATATTGAAGTTTTAGAAATGCACCACCGCATGAAGATTGATGCGCCATCCGGCACCGCCTTGCTGCTGGGCAGAGCCGCAGCCGATGGCCGCGAGATCAATCTGAAAGAGCATTCGGTGCGCTCACGCGATGGCAACACGGGTGCACGCAATTCTGGTGATATTGGCTTTGCCGCTTTGCGCGGCGGCAGCGTGGTGGGCGAGCACACCGTGATCTTTGCTGGCAATGGCGAACGCTTGGAACTGCGCCATGTGGCAGAAAGCCGTGAGCTATTTGCGCGCGGTGCAGTGAAAGCTGCACTCTGGGCCAAGGGCCAAAAGCCCGGACTTTACAATATGAACGACATTTTAGGATTGAATTGAAATGACTGGAACTCTGGTACTTGTGCGTCACGGACAAAGTGAATGGAATTTGAAAAACCTTTTCACCGGCTGGAAAGACCCTGATCTTTCACCCAAGGGCGTGGAAGAAGCCAAGGCCGCGGGCCAGCGCTTGAAGGCCAAGGGCTTGAAGTTTGATGTCTGCTTCACATCAGCTTTAACGCGCGCACAGCACACGCTTAATTTGATCTTGAATGAACTTGGCCAAACGGGTCTGCCGATCACCAAAAACCAAGCGTTGAATGAACGTGACTATGGTGAACTCACTGGCCTCAACAAAGATGATGCCCGCGCCAAATGGGGCGAAGAACAAGTTCTCATCTGGCGCCGCAGTTATGATGTGCCGCCGCCAAAAGGTGAAAGCCTGAAAGACACGTTGGCGCGTTCACTGCCCTATTATATGCACATGATTCAGCCGCATGTGTTGGATGGCAAGAATGTTCTGGTGGCTGCGCATGGTAATTCACTGCGCTCGCTGATCATGGCGATTGATGGCCTGACATCTGAACAAATTTTAAAACGGGAACTGGATACCGGCGTTCCCATCGTTTACAAACTGAAAGCAAATTCGCTTCCAGCAAGCGTGGAAGTTCTTGCATAGGCCTGATAAAAAAGCCTCGCTGCGACAATGATTGCGCCAGCGAGGCCCTCGTTAACAATCGAGTTTTTACTTGAAGTGATCCGGATGAATCCGAACCTGTAAAGAGTTGGACAAGCCAACTCAGCAATTCCATTTTATGTATGTGGCAATCCGGTTCTTATATTCACGGTATTCGGCCGCAGAGCGGAACCGGAAAGTGATCACACGAATTTCTGTGATCAGAATTTACAATTTGGTGGAGTCATGGCCTCTCCAATTCTAATTGAAACTAAGGCTTCAAATCAGCGCCAGTCACTGCTGCTGATGGGCCGGATGTTGAACCACTCATCAATAATGTCAAGTGAACTCGAGTGAATTTGGTTTCATATTAGTGAATGAGCCAAATCTTATTTAGGTGCGCGCTTGAGCAAGTGCTGTTCTGCTAAAATCGACACCTAGAGGAGGGAATGTTATTTTTCAATGTGGCGCTATATGTTAGGAGCTATCGTTCAAATTTAGTTCAGAAACGTTTGGGGGGCACATATGCCAACGGTTGACTCGATTAAGAACATTGAACTTGTCTTAGTGTTTATGGTTCCAGGCCTTGTTGCGCTCTATGCGAGAAGCCAGTTTTTGACTGGCCGATTACCTGAACTCAAAGAAGCTGCACCCTCGTATCTCGCGTTGACCTTGGTTTACTACGCCTTAACCTATCCATTCTTTACCTATGTTACCGCAATAAACGTTGATGGCCCGTGGCGAGCTGCAATGTGGTTTGGCCTGATTTTTATTGGCCCAATTATTTTTGGTTCCTTGTTAGGTATAACTGCGAGCCGAGGATTTATTCGAACGATATTATCCAAATTTGGTTTTCGAGTTGTTCACCCCATGCCTACGGCATGGGATTTCAAATTAAGTGATGATGCTGAACAATATGTCCTTGTAAAATTGAAAGATGGCACCAAATTTGCTGGTATATTTGGAGGCCATTCATTTGCTTCAAGCGATCCAAATGAACGCGACCTGTATCTCGAAAGGGTCTTTGACCTATCTCGGAACAACGAATGGAAGGCCCGCAAAGGAAACGGCGTGTGGTTGATAGGAAAAGAGATTCAGTCTATAGAGTTCTGGTCATTTGATGACTTAGGAGATTGAGATGACAGACACCGGACATCAATCAAGGGGCCCCGTAAATCCGAGGCCCACACCAACACCGCTCGATAAGGGTTATCAGCCCAAGCCACAAAGTGGACATCAGCCGACGACTAGCCAAAGCAACCCTCCGCCTCCGCCTAATCAGGGCAGTGCTGGAAAGAAATAAGTTGGCTAAAACTAAACATCGCTGGTACCACTAACCTTACTTTGGTGCGCGCTTGGCAAGAATGCGCTGCAATGTGCGCCGATGCATGTTCAAGCGACGCGCTGTTTCAGAAACATTACGACTGCATAATTCAAACACGCGTTGAATGTGTTCCCAGCGCACCCGGTCTGCTGACATTGGATTATCCGGTAGTGCCGTGCGTTGATCCTTGTCGCCAATCAATGCCCCATAAACTGCATCAGCATCGGCAGGCTTGGCGAGATAATCAATAGCACCTAACTTTACGGCTGTGACCGCTGTGGCAATGTTGCCATAGCCAGTTAATACCACAACCCGCGCATCGGGCTTTGCGGTGTGCAGAGCGGCAATCACATCAAGCCCATTGCCATCGGATAAGCGCAGATCAACCACCGCAAACATGGGCGGTTGTTTTTTAACTTCAGCAATGCCTTCGGCCACAGTATCAGCCAAGCGCACATCAAAACCACGCACCTCCATGGCTTTTCCTAAGCGCGTGAGGAATGGCTTGTCATCGTCTACAAGAAGCAAGGTTTTTGGGGTTGGGGTCATGGTGATGTCACGCTTAGCCTCATCAGACAGGTTTGCCAACATCAACAAGGCTGCGCTGCCATGTGATTGCCACGCTGGCTCCTTTGGCCTCATTGCCATTTGTTAAGATCACACCGGCACCAGAACGTTCAAGCAAGGTTTTTGCAATAAAAAGCCCAAGTCCCATGCCCTCATGCTCCCCATCTTGTTGAGGTGCGGCGCTACCATAGCCGGGCCTTGTTGTGACGAAGGGATCGCCCAGACGGTCAAAGATGGTTTGATCAAACCCGGGGCCATCGTCAGTCACGGTCACGCTCACCAGCGTTTGCGACCACCGCGCATTCACTTCAACGCGTGAAGCTGCAAAATCAATTGCATTTTCCATCAAGTTGCCAAGCCCATAGGTGATGGCTGGGTTGCGGCGGAAAGTTGGGGGCGATGATTTGCCATCCATTGGCTTTGCATCAACCACAATAGCGACATCTGAGCCACGCAAGGGTGCCACCATATCTTCTAACATGGCTTCAAGCCCAACATATTGATAAATCTCATCCGAAAGCTGTTCAGGAACCGCCAACCGTGCAAGGATTTCGCGGCATCTTGCAGCTTGGCTGATGAGTAAATCAATATCTTCGGCATGGGTAAATTTTTTAGGCAGCTCTCGTTTCAATTCTCTGGCTACCAAAGCAATCGTCGCCAAGGGTGTGCCTAATTCATGCGCGGCGGCCGCAGCCAAACCATCTAGAGCAGATAATCTTTGTTCGCGCGCCAAAACCAATTCTGTTGCTTGCAAGGCCGAAGACATCATGCGGGCTTCTTCGGCAATGCGCCGCGCATAGATTGCAGAAAATACCGTGGCGCAGACAATGGCTGTCCAAAGCCCGCCAAGATAAAGATGGGGCAGAATAAATGCTTCTGGGCCCGCCCAAGGCAGGGGTCTGTGGAAAAAGGCCAATGCTGATGAACAGGCCAAAGCGAGTAAGCCAAGACTGACCGTCCAAACCATCGGCAATGAAGTCGCCGATACTGTTACTGGCACCAGAAACAAAATGGCAAATGGGTTTTCAAGGCCGCCCGTCAGATAGAGAAGCCCGGCTAACTGCAAAATATCATAACCCAATAGCAAAGCGGCAGCACGGCCCGATACCCGCTGGCTGCCACGCCAGCGTAAGGCTAGAAAAACATTGATCCACGCTGACAAGGCGATCAGTGCCAAGCATAATGATAGTGGTAAATGATAGGCTAAAAAAAATTCGACCACTAAGACAGCGGCCGATTGGCCAATGACGGCCAGCCAGCGCAAGCGTACAAGGGTGCGCAAACGCAATAATCCATAGGTGGTTCGAGTGGCAAATTGGGATGTTTCGGGCATTGGAACGGACATTTCCAAAGGATAGGGCGAGATAGGCCCGGCGACAACAGGCTCGATTTAGTAAGTCAGCTTGTGCTATGATCTGGCAATGACCACTGTTAATTCTATGATTTATCCGTTTTTTGAGATGAACCGCCTCTTTGTAAAGCCATTTCGTTTAATGGCGGAAACTGGCCTCACTTTTTGGGAAAATTCCGCCAATCCTTGGCGCGAGTCGGCGATGGCTAAACAGGCCACGGCAACTTTGACAATGTTTGAACGCGCCACAAGGCACTTTGTAAAGCCGGCCTTTGACATCAAACACGTTACTATCAGCGGCAAGTCCGTGACAGTGGATGAACAGATTGTCTGGCAAACACCATTCTGTAAATTGTTGCATTTCGCTAAGCCGGATTTTCGCAAGGCACAGCCCAAACTGTTGCTGGTGGCGCCCATGTCTGGCCACTTTGCCACTTTGCTGCGCGATACTGTTAAAGAGATGTTGCCGAAGTTTGATTGCTATGTGACTGATTGGCAGGATGCGCGCGACATTCCGCTTTCGGCTGGCGCATTTGATCTTGATGATTACACCGACACGATAATCGACATTCTTCACCATCTGGGTGAACGCGCTCATGTCATGGCGGTGTGCCAGCCTTCCGTTCCGGTTCTCGCCGCTGTTGCGATGATGAGCGAAGCAAAGGACAAATTGGCTCCGCATTCTATGGTGCTGATGGGCGGACCAATTGACACGAGCAAAAGCCCTACTGCCGTCAACGACATGGCTGATGGCAAAGACTTAAACTGGTTTCGCAATTCGGTTGTGATGACTGTTCCTCCCAATTGTGCGGGCGCTGGTCGTTTGGTCTATCCCGGCTTTATGCAGCTGAGCGGCTTTTTGTCGATGAACATTGATCGCCATATGAAGGCCCACCGCGCACTTTATCACAGCCTCGCCAAAGGCGATGAGGCGGATGCCACCCGCCATGAAACATTCTATGATGAATATATGGCGGTGATGGATCTCACGGGTGAGTTTTATTTGCAAACGGTGGAGCGGGTTTTCATCCATCAAGATTTCCCAAATGGCACTTACCAATATCGGGGCCGCAAGGTTGATCCTTCGTTGATCACCCGGACAGCCTTATTCACCATCGAGGGTGAACGTGACGATATTTCGGGCCTCGGTCAGACCGAGGCCGCTCACCAATTGTGTATTAACATTCCAGCCCAAAAGAAAAAACATCACTTACAGATGGGAGTTGGCCACTACGGCGTTTTCTCAGGTTCTAAATTTAGGGCCGAGATTGCGCCAATGATCGCCACTTTCCTCAACGCGCAAAAAGCTTGAAGTCTCTATTGCAACACTTTTCTGTGCGGCGTGCGACACCGCCTGCACCTGAGCCGCAGCTTCTCGAAATTGACGGAAGAGCTGTGCCACTTCGCTTTAGGCGTAATGCAAGCGCCAAGCGCATGGTGCTAAGGCTTGATGGCACCACAGGTGGCTTGGTGATGACTTTGCCGAAGCGCATGAGCCTGAATGATGCGTTGCGATTTGCTGAACAATCGCGCGATTGGATTTCACGCACCTTGGGCAAACAACCTGAGCCCACAAAATTGGTGGATGGAAGTTCGGTTCTCTACCACGGGCGATTGCATGTGGTGCATATTACCGGTGGCCCGCGCGGAATTGTGCAGGTTATCGAAGGTGCCTTGCATGTGCCGGGCAAACCTGAACATGTTTCGCGCCGTTTGAAAGATTTTCTTGTCGCTGAAGCCAAGCGCGAACTTGCATCAGCTTCACGCCGTTACGCTGATGCAATGGAAACGAAATTTACGCGGATTTCAATTCGTGATCAAAAAAGCCGCTGGGGTTCTTGTTCAGCTGGCGGCGTTCTGTCTTATTCGTGGCGGCTCATCCTCGCACCCCCTGAGGTGCTGGATTACGTTGCCGCACATGAAGTGGCGCATTTGCGTGAGATGAACCATGGCCCACGATTTTGGCGGTTGCTTTTAACCCATTGTCCACATGCCCGCACAGCCAAGCAATGGCTTAAGGCACACGGCCGCGAAGTGCATCAGTATCTTTAATAGAGCCCGGTATTTTGCTGCGACGCAGACTTTGATTTGCCGAACAGTAATTCAAACAAGCTCTTTGGCGCTTCTTTAGGTTCAGGAGATTCAACATTTGTTGTTTGTGCTTGCGCAGAAACTGGCGGCGCATTCGTCTCGCCTGGTAACGGCAACCAATTGAGGCCTTTGTGCGCTGGCTCCATCACATCACGCCAGATTTGGGCCGGCAATGAGCCGCCGGTTACATCTTTTGTCGGTGAATTATCGTCGTTACCAAGCCACACTGCCGCCGTGAGATAGGGTGTGAAGCCCACAAACCACGCGTCGCGGTAATCCTGGCTGGTGCCGGTTTTGCCGCCAATATCCCAGTTTCCAAACTGGGCTTTAGTGCCGGTTCCTTCGCGCACCACTGCGCGTAAAAGTTGGTTCATCTCACCTAAGTATTCCGGTGTGATAACCTGCCCTAGGCCACTGCCTTTGTGCTCATAAAGCACTTTACCATCGCGTGTGGTGATGCGCTTTACCACCCAAGGTGTAACCGCAGTGCCGCCATTGGCGAAGGGCACAAATGCTTGAGTCATCTCTAAGGGCGTTACCTCAGAGGTGCCAAGTGCCAAGGAAGCATCGTGGCCCAAGGTGGAAGAAATCCCTAAGCGCTGTGCCGTTTGCACAACGCGGTCTGGCCCAAGGGCAACAATAAGCCTTGCCGCAACTGTGTTGATGGATTGAGCGAAGGCCTGTTGCAAAGTGACCTGCCCCAAATATTTATGCTTGTAGTTTTCCGGCGACCAATTGCCCACTTTAAAAGGCGCATCAGTTTCAATGGATTGCGGATTATAACCATTTTCCATGGCCGTGAGATAAAGGAAAGCTTTGAAAGCAGAGCCAGGTTGACGCACCGATTTTGTGGCGCGGTTATATTGACTTTTTTCATATGACTTTCCACCAACCAAAGCCAAGACAGCACCTTGATTGTCCATGACCACCACGGCACCTTGCGAGACAGACAGTTTCTCGCCACTGGCTTTGAGGCGGCCTGCTAGAGAATTTTCAGCATTGGCCTGAATGGCAGGATCAATCGAGGTTTCGATGATGATAGACTGATCATAATCCTTCACCAGTTGGCTAAGCTGACTGTCAATCCAATCAACCGCATATTGACGTTGCGAGTGAGAGACCGCCGGGGGTGCACTGGTGTCCTCGTTTGTGGCATCAAGCGCATCAATGGGTGAAAGAAAGCCTTGATCTTGCATGGCCGCGATGACCAGTTTGGCACGCTGTGTGCTTTCATCATGATGATTGATTGGATCATAATTAGTTGGCGCTTTTAAACTGGCTGCAAGGCGAGCTGCTTCCATCACCGAAAGTTCGGAGGCAGATTTGTTGAAGAATGTGTGTGCTGCTTGTTCAATGCCATAAGCGCCGCCCCCAAAATAAACACGGTTGAGATAGAGCTGGAGGATTTCATCTTTGGTGAAGCGCGATTCAAGCCAGATCGCCAGCACGGCTTCTTGGGCCTTGCGGGTCAAAGTTTTTTCCTGCGTGAGAAACAGGTTTTTGGCCAACTGTTGGGTGAGCGTTGAACCGCCTTGCACAAAATGTCTGGCCAAAATGTTGCGACCCATGGCACGCGCTAACCCAACCGGATCAATGCCGTGATGCCAACGGAACCGATGGTCTTCAATGGCGATCACTGCGTTTGGCACATAGTCCGGCAATTGGCTGATTTTGGCTGCGTCTCCAAAGAAGGCCCCTTCTTGGGCCAAAACAGACCCATTGCTGGCCAGCATCATAATTCCGGGTTCACGCTTGGGAATTTGGAAAAGCCCCCGCTGGTCAAGACTGAACCAAATATAGGTAAAGCCAATAACGGCAACAGCAAAGGACCAAAAGCCAAGCGTTACTGCAACTTTGAACAGTCGCCACTTCCAACTTCTGCCCGCCGCTTTGGGATTTCGACGGCCCGGCCCTTTTAAAGACACACCGTCATCTTCATCGTCAAATAAACGCGGCTCCACCCTGCGACCTTTGGTGCCAGCTTTTCCATTCCTTTTTGATGATTTAGCCATGGGCCCAAATTACCCCGCAATACTTGCGCATTGGTGAATGGCCATGATGGGGAAATGAAGGTGAAATCATGGCTGGCGTCGGGCGACTAGTTCGGCCTGTAGTTCGGCCTGTAGTTCGGCCAGTTGGGTCTCCAAGGCCAAGATCAAATCGCGCAGTTAGGTCCCTTGACCGCGATTTGCTCGACCGATATTGCATATGTGATGGAACTGCAACGATACAAAACAATTGAACCGAAAATTCTCTACTTTGGTACACCCGTCGTGCTCGTCAGTACACTTCAGGAGGACGGTTCACCCAACCTTTCGCCTATTTCTTCGGCCTGGGCACTAGGATGGACGGTTCTACTGGGTTTCGAGGAGTCCGCCAAAGGAAGAGCAAATCTCGAGCGGACCGGCGAATGCGTTTTAAGTGTGCCATCTCCTGACCTGTGGCAGAATGTCGAACGGCTGGCACCGCTGACCGGAAACAATCCCGTGCCACCACACAAGGCCGATAAATTTCGATATTGTCCCGACAAGTTCGCCGTCGCAGGATTCACCACCTCCCCTTCGGATTGCGTTGCACCGCCGCGCGTGACGGAGTGTCCATTGCAACTTGAAGCCAAGCTTGAGGCAGCTCATCCATTGGCCAACCGAAATGGGCGTTACCCGGTTGGCATCGTGGCGATGGAAGTGCGAGTTGTGCGGGTTCACGCTCGTCAGGACATCATCATCAAAGATAATCATATCAATCCGGCACTATGGAGTCCCCTCATTTACAATTTCCGCCATTACTTCGGACTTGGCACCGAACTCGGCAAGACCTTTCGCTCCGAAACCTAATTTACAGGCTTCTGGCCAGTGGCCTAACACCGCGCCGGAGCCAACGGCCTTTGAGTTTCGACGATAATATGAAATTTGATTGTCACCATTGCATTTGCCAGTCACTATCCGGTGGCCGTGGCTCAGCTTTGGATCGTTAGGCAGCATTGAGCGTTTACGAAATACGTATCCGTAACCATTTCATTTTTATTGGTACAGGCTAGGAAAGCGCGGCGAACCTACGATCTTTCAATTTGTGCTTCTTTGCCGCGGCTTGTGCGTTGCTATGGCCTAGCTAATTGAAATCGAAAAAGGTGAATGGCAGTTCAGTTTTGGCGGGTGTTAGAATGTATATTGGTTTTTGGATATGGGTTGGCGTTTTTATTGCCAAATCGGTGCAATCACAACTAAAACTCAAAATGAAAAACCCTGCGTTCACAAGCGAGATCAATTAGAAGCAAACCGAGCTAAAATCCATTTTAGAATTTATAAAACCATAGCAAGGACGACATGACGCACAAATTGATCAAGGCCCCATCAGGTGCCACCTTTCATTTCACCCAATTGCTTTGGCTTGATTTGAAAGCAGTGGGATCGACGGGCCAAGGAGTGCCGGTATGATCATTGATGCGCACCACCATTTCTGGAACCCAGCCCGTGGGGATTATAGCTGGATGGTGGGTGAGGCAGTTGCTCCCATTGCAAAACGTTTCGGTCCAGCAGAAATTGCACCGCTTTTGGGCAAAGCCGGCGTTGTCAAAACCGTTTTAGTACAATCTGCCCCAACAATCGCTGAGACCGAATATATGTTGGGATTGGCCGATGCCACCGCGCATGTTGCCAAAGTGGTGGGCTGGATCGACTTCGAAAATAGTGATGATTTGAAACATCTCACGAGACTGGCCAAGCATCCAAAATTCTCCGGTGTGAGGCCGATGATACAAGATTTGCCCGACCCCGAATGGATGCACCGAAAAGATGTGCAATGGGCTTTTGACGCCATTATTGATCTTGGACTCACATTTGATGCCTTGGGTTTTCCCATCCATCTTGATCCATTCTTGCGACTGTTCAAAAAATATCCAAAGATGAGGACAGTGATCGACCACTGCATGAAGCCCGCTATTCGTAACGGAGCGTTTGAGCCTTGGGCAACAAAGATGGCGATGATTGCGCGTGAGACCAATGTGTTTTGCAAACTCTCTGGTCTGCCCGCTGAAGCAGCCAAAGGCTGGAGCGCGGAAACCTTTCGGCCTTACGCCCAACATGTGCTGGAATGCTTCGGGGCCGAGCGATTGATGTGGGGTTCGGATTGGCCGGTCCTAAAACTAAATGGAAGCTATGAGACCTGGTTGGCTGCGGCAAAAGCCATCATCCCAATTGAAAATCAAAAGACGGTTTTTTCAGCCACCGCGCAGAAGTTCTATCTCATTGGCGACTGATATACATCATTATTTGAGTGACGTGAACAATATAAAATGATGTAAAGATGTGTTTACATCATAGATTTTTCTTGTATGTACTCTTCTTATTCAAGGAGGGTTGCCATGACTGCTGCACTAAAACTTGCCCCTGCACTGCCTTTAGAAGAGGCTACGGAGCATTTTATTCGCGCTGAACTTTCTCGCCTCGGCCTGCGCTGGATCGGCCGAGTGTCATGGAATGAAGCTCACTGGCTGCTTATGCAAAAGGCCTTGGAGCGGCATGAAGGCCGTCTTTCGGCCACGGGTGCTTTGGTGGTCGATACTGGCATTCACACCGGGCGCAGCCCAAAAGATAAATATATTGTTGTTGATGCTGGCACCGAAGCAAATGTCTGGTGGGAAAATAACCAGCGCATGGAGCGGGCGCAATTTGACCTACTTAAATCAGATATGCTGGCCCATGCGCGGATGAAAGACCTGTTTGTGCAGGACTTGGAAGCTTGCCCAGGGGCAGAACCTTTACCTGTGCGCCTCATCACCGAAACAGCTTGGGCTTCTCTCTTCATGCGCCATTTGTTGAAACCCAGCGACGTGGCTGCGGGTAGTTTTGCTGCGCAATTTCATATTATCAATCTGCCCTCATTTAAGGCCAACCCTATTCGCCATGGCACGCGAAGTGAGACGGTGATTGCTTTGGATTTCACCCAGCGCATGGTGTTGATTGCAGGCACCGCTTACGCTGGTGAAATGAAGAAGGCAGTTTTTACGCTGCTCAACTATCTTCTACCTGAACAAGGCGTATTGCCCATGCATTGTTCGAGCAATGTCGGCGAAGATGGCGATACCGCCATATTCTTCGGCCTTTCTGGCACCGGCAAAACCACCTTGTCAGCTGATCCAACCCGCGCCCTCATCGGCGATGATGAACATGGCTGGGGCGATGCTGGCGTCTTCAACATTGAGAATGGTTGTTATGCAAAGGCGATCAATCTCGATGCAGCACTTGAGCCCGCCATTCATCAAGCCGCGTTGAGTTTTGGCAGTGTGCTTGAAAATGTTGTGATGGACAGCAGAACCGGCATGATCAATTTTGCCGATGACAGCAAAACTGAAAACACCCGCGCGGCCTATCCGCTCAATAAAATTGGAAACGCCAAACCGGGATTAGTTGCCAAGGCACCAAAAGTTTTGGTGATGTTGACGGCTGATGCCTTTGGCGTATTGCCTCCAGTGGCCAAGCTTTCCACTGATCAAGCCATTGAAATGTTCCTCCTGGGCTATACTTCCAAACTTGCTGGCACTGAGCGCGGCGTGAAGGAACCAGAAGCAACTTTCTCGGCTTGTTTTGGTGCGCCATTTTTGCCGCGCAAGCCTTCGAACTATGCTGCTTTGTTGCGCCGAAAAATCGAAGCCAATGGGACACGATGCTACCTGCTCAATACCGGATGGACAGGTGGTGCTTACGGAGAAGGCAAGCGCATAAAGCTTGCTGATACCCGCGCCATGCTGAAAGCCATATTGAACGGCGAAATTGAAAAGTCCGAACTTCGCAAAGATGAAAACTTTGGGTTTGCAGTTCCAGTCGAACTTTCTGGTGTGCCGTCTGAAGTGCTTGATCCGCGCAAAAGCTGGAAGAACGTTGCTGCTTATGATGTGGCGGCAGCATCACTGGTTGAGCGCTTTAAACAGGCTAAAGCCAAAGCAAAATAACCAAGCCAGTACAAAGAATAAGGGCCCGATCTCGCGGGCCCTTTCTTCAGCTATTTTTAGCGTTCAAACGCTACGGCTCCGTGATAAGCGAGTGTAGTCGGCGATTCCCTAACTTGAACCAAGCCTTTCCAATCTTTTCATCTTTAATTTCATAGATACATAGCACGTCCACCTCGCCCCGTCCTTCGGGGAAGTTTCGTTGCACTGTTTCATGATCTATAACCACACTGCCGACCGTGATGCGGCTCAGTAATTTACCGTATAGATCGGGCTCTTTAAAACGTTCTACGTGACGCTCTCGAATTGCCTCCGCGCCGTTTGCCAGCAATTTATCAGGAAATTCATAGTACTGACAGTCTTCGGCCCACCACGTCATAAACGCATCTATGTCACGCGAATTGTATGCCTCAAGTTGCATCTGAACAGGAAATACGGAATTTATCATCTTTATTTTCTCCAATATCTCTTGATGTATTGTTGAAAAAATACTTCGCATGTGTCTTAAGCTAGTAGCGATAATAATCCGGTTTGAACGGGCCTTTTTTATCAACGCCAATATATTTGGCTTGCTCGTCCTTCAGTGTGGTGAGCTTTGCGCCCAATTTAGCAAGATGCAGCATGGCGACTTTTTCATCGAGATGCTTAGGCAATACATAAACTTCGTTTTTGTATTTGCCAGTCTTGGCATTGGTGAAGAGTTCAATCTGCGCCAATGTTTGATTGGTGAAGGACGCTGACATCACAAAGCTTGGATGGCCCGTGGCGTTTCCAAGGTTCACCAAGCGGCCTTGCGACAGCAAAACAATGCGGTTGCCTTTAGGGAATTCCACGAGATCAACCTGTGGCTTCACATTGATCCATTTGTGATTGCGAAGGCCCGCCACATCGATCTCATTATCGAAGTGACCAATATTGCAGACAATGGCCAAGTTTTTCATCTTGCGCATATCTTCGGCAGAGATCACATCTTTGTTGCCAGTGGCGGTAACGAAGATGTCGGCTGATTCAACAACATCATCTAAGGTTTTCACATCAAAGCCATCCATGGCTGCTTGCAGAGCACAGATCGGATCTACTTCAGTGACAACAACGCGAGCACCTGCTCCACTAAGCGAAGAAGCCGAACCTTTGCCTACATCGCCGTAACCCAGAACAACAGCGACCTTACCAGCCATCATCACATCCGTGCCGCGGCGGATCGCATCCACCAAAGATTCACGGCAGCCATATTTATTGTCGAACTTCGACTTGGTGACTGAGTCATTCACATTGATGGCGGGGAAAGGCAGATCGCCCTTCTTTTGCATTTCATAAAGGCGATGAACGCCCGTTGTGGTTTCCTCTGAAACTCCGATGATGGCTTTGCGTTGTTTTTCAAACCAGCCGGGCTGGTTCTTGATGCGCTTAGCAATCTCTGCATAAAGACATTCTTCTTCTTCATTGTTTGGCTTGGAAATAAGCGTAGGGTTCTTCTCCGCCTTTTCGCCCAACAAAATATAAAGTGTGGCATCACCGCCATCATCTAAAATCATATTTGAAGGCTGGCCATCGGGCCAATCGAAAATCTTGCTGGTGTATTCCCAGTATTCCTTCAAGGTTTCGCCTTTGACAGCATAAACTGGTGTGCCAGCGGCAGCGATGGCGGCAGCGGCATGATCTTGCGTCGAATAAATATTGCAAGAAGCCCAACGCACATCAGCGCCCAAAGCTTTCAGTGTTTCGATGAGCACGCCAGTTTGGATGGTCATATGAAGTGAGCCCGAAATGCGCGCGCCCTTCAATGGTTGGCTCTTGGCATATTCTTCGCGCGTGGCCATCAGGCCTGGCATTTCAATTTCGGCCATGCCGAGTTCGAGGCGGCCCCAGTCAGCCAATTTAAGATCGGCGACATGATAATCGTGTTTGTTTGTCATATTTGCTCCTGAATTTGCCTGTCGGCCTAGCACGAGCGCGGCATTCCATCAAGAACTACATAAAGATATCTTTATGTGATTTCTTTGAGCATTGCTTTGAGTTTGCTGTCATCCAGCTTACTAATCTTGATCGAAAGCTCATTGGCCAATTCGGTGGCCAAAGGTGAGAGGCCGCTGGTGTCGATTGTCACTTTTGGATGTGAGATACGCGAAAGTTTGATGAGATCTTCGGCATCATCCCAGATGATGTTTAAATGCTGAATTATGGCTTGGATCAGGTGCCAGCTTGGCCTGCCGCGCTTGCCATGTTCTAAAGCGGAAAGATAAGCGGGTGAAACCCCGATGGCTTTGGCCAATTGTGCCTGAGTTAGGGCTCGCTGTTGGCGCAGCAAGCGTAACCTCACTCCGAATGGCGTCATATCATCCGCCGTGCTTTCGCAAACGGACGTAATAGGCCCCGCCGCCGCCGTGGCGTGGGTGGGCTGGCTGAAAACCTACAACATGAATGCGGAACTGGGCCTCTTCCAGCCAACGCGGCACCTCGCGGCGCAATTTACCTTCGCGTTCAGGCGAATGAAAATGTGATTGGCCATGAAGTGTGTGCCGCGCAAAGGGCGAAGCTCCCTTGCCGGTAATAACCAACACCATTCTGATACCTTGAGCGCGGCGGCTGGCAAGGAATTGCAGCAACGCAAAGCGCGAATCTTCCAACCCGCTACCATGAAGGTCAAGTCTGGCTTCCGGTTCAACTTTTCCCCGACCCAGCTTTTGGGCCGTGCGGCGATCAAAGCTGGCCAGAGGCGGGGGAGAAGTGGATGGGTGCTTCACATAATTCTGCAGAACGCTTGGATTCTGTAGAACGCTTGGCGCTGTTATTTTGGCAGAAAGCGTAGGCGCAAGTTTGCTGGCAATTTTCAGCTTACGGCCTTGTTTGAGGGGCAGCACACTGGCGCGCACTTCATCCCACAAGGATTTGTCAGGCACTTCAAATTTCTTAGCACTCATTGCAAAAACCTTTGGGCTAAAACCTTTTTGGCAACTGGCTTGGGCAGTAATACTAGCATTTGGCCCGGCTGTTTCATATGCCCGGCAATAAGTTCTGCTTGCGGCCCCCAACCGAAATAGACATCACCACGTAAAACGTCTTTTATGGCTGAGCCCGTGTCTTGCGCAATCATCAGTTTTTGAAAAGCATCGCCACCAGCTTCTGGCGACAGATGTGTTGATAGAAACAAAGGTGTTCCAAAGGCCCAGTAACTGCGATCGACTGCCAGTGAGCGCATGGGCGTCAACGGAACTTTGGCGGCCCCTGTTGCACCCAGCGATGGGTCAATTTGATCATTGGCCGAAAAGAAAATAAAGGATGGATTTTCCCACGTCAACTTGCGCGCCTCTCCAAGATTATCACGCATCCAAGTTTTCAGAAACTGCATTGACATGCTCTGTGCAGATCCAATTCCACGATCTAAGAGCAAGCGGCCAATGCTGTTATAGCCATGACCATTTTTGGCGGCAAAGGAAAGGCGCAAGGCTTTACCATCTGGCAGCAGCACGCGGCCATTGCCTTGGATGTGGATGAAATAGGCCTCTTCCCAACTGCTCAGATAACAAAGTTCAAGTCCTTGGCCAGCGAGCGCGCCCTCTTCTATTTCGCGGCGTGTGAAATATGGATTGGGGCCAGGACTACGCCTGCCATAAGCTAGGCCCGATGCTTTGCGTTCTTCGGCTGTGAAAGCCACGAGATCATCCGGCCTGGCATAAATAGGCACAAAATAATCAGGCGTTGGTGTGATAGAGCCAAGGGCTTGGGGTTCATAATAACCCGTAAAAAGGCTCTGCGCTTTGTCGCTAAGACTGAAGGCAAAAAATTCGTTCTCAAAGAAACTTTTACCATCAACCGCGGCTAATGCCTTTCGGCAAACATCAAGCCAATCTTCACGCTTTCCACCAAATTGGCTTAGGCGCGCAAAGCTTCGTCCTTCCTGCAAAATTTCTCTAGCAGAAAGGCAAAATGCAGAAAGTGCCTGGTTGTGATCATCTTCTTTCCAGCCTTCGATTTCAGAAAAGGCAATGGATTGCAGACGGTCAGATGGCATCGTGGGTTTCTGCTAGGTGCCACCTCATCGGGTTTTGATCAAGCTGACAAGCAAAAATCCAAATCTCTTTAACTTGCGCGATTGCCTTTTCATCTCCGCTAATCAGGGCGCCTGTTGCACTTTTTAGGGCACTCACAAGTTCGGCTTTGAAAGCCACTGTCAACTGCGCTGCACTTCCAATGATCTCAGCCTTTTGCAGGTTGCTGTCGATCAGCCGTACAAATTTGAAAACGCAAACCTCTCCTGCTTGCTTTCGTCGTTGAATTTCCTGGGCAAACACTTCGAGCGTTGACTTAGACAAAAGGGGTTCGAGTCTATCAATCTCTCCATTTGCAAAGGCGTTGAGAATAGTCTCATAGGCAGCGCCTGCGTTTTTCACAAAACGCGCCGTGTCAAATTCAGTGTTACGATCTGCAATTGATTGTAGCCCAAGCGCAAGTGGGCTTTGCTCTGGGGCAAAGCCTTGCCAGATAACCCGTGGTGGCAGTTCATCCGCCTTGAGTTCAAGATCCGTTGGGCTTGGTCGCAAGCTGTTGTCAGGCTTTGGCTGTGGGACTTCATTACGTCCAAGGATTTGCCAAAGCTTGAAACCTGCCAATGCAGAAACGACTAAGGCCACTAATGTGATGGGGTCAGAGAGAAAGTTCATAGCCTTCATTTGGCATTGGTCAGCCGCATTTGCAATTGGCCAGCTGCAATTGGCGGCCACACTTGCGGCGCAACGCCGTTTCATGATAGCCCGCGCCATTACTTTAATGAGGCAATAATGGCAAAAGCAATCAAGACCGCCCCACGCAAGGCTCCGGCCAAAACCGCAGAAGTCGCAGCAAAGCCCGCTCCGGTGCGCGTAACTGCGCCAGCACCTGTCCCTGGCGCTCAGCCTGCAATGCGAATTCTTGCACAATATACCAAGGACCTCAGCTTTGAGAATCCGAATGCGCCAGCTTCAATGACGCAGCAGCAGAAACAGCCGGAAATCAACATTTCGGTAAATGTGAATGCGCGGAATTTGGCCCCGAGCGATTTTGAAGTGGAACTTCACATTGATGCAAAGGCGTCTAGCGATGGCAAAGTCATTTTCGCCGCCGAAGTTCTTTATTGTGGTATTTTCCGCATGGAAAACTTTCCGGAGGAACATTTACATCCTGCGGTCTTGATTGAATGCCCGCGCATGTTATTCCCATTTGCACGGCAGATCCTGGCTGATGCCACGCGCAATGGCGGCTTCCCGCCTTTGATGCTTGATCCGATTGATTTTGCGGGCATGTACCAGAAGCGGATGCAAGCTCAAACCGCTGGCCAAGCCTAGGTTTTAGCTCTCTTTCATCCAAAGCACCGCTTCACCAAGTTCTTTAAGAGCCGCATGATGTGCGGCTTTTTCTTGCGCAGATAAGCGTGCTGGCAATGGATTTGGGCGCTGAAGGTTGGTTGGTCTAGAATTAATTTGCAGCTGCACCACGGGTTTCTTGATTTCAGCAAGACCGAGGTTGGTTTGACGGCCTCCCATCATCTCCAGATAGACTTCGGCCAGCAATTCAGCGTCTAGCAATGCGCCGTGTTTGGTGCGCTTGGAATTATCAATCCCGTAGCGACGGCACAAAGCATCTAAACTGTTTGGTCCAGCGGGATGGCTGCGCCGTGCCATAGCTAATGTGTCGATCACCTGATCTGCAGGTATGGCGAGCTTCCCGCAATAGCCAAGTTCGGCATTGATAAATGACATATCAAAACTGGCGTTGTGGATGACCAATTTTGAATCACTAATGAAAGCCAAAAATTCATCGGCTTTGGTGGCAAAGTAGGGCTTGTCAGCGAGGAAGGTCGCGCTGAGGCCATGCACAGCTTCGGCTTCTTTTGGCATATCGCGTTCGGGGTTAAGGTAGACATGAAACACCTTGCCGGTGGGCATGCGGTGAATCAATTCGACTGCGCCTATTTCCACCAGTCTATCACCTTGGGCCGGGTTCAATCCTGTGGTTTCTGTATCCAAGATGATCTCACGCATGATCTATAAGTCCCCAATTTGTAAAGAGAGTTAGGAGCGATTTTTGCATTTCGGCAAGTGCTAGAGAAGTGTCTATAACTGCGTCAGCGCGTTTACATTTTTCTGCATCCGGCATTTGCCGTGTGAGGATAAGGTCCAGTCGCTCAGCAGTCATACCAGGCCTTGCAAGTGCTCGGTCCCGCTGAATATCAGCAGGGGCTGAAACCACAATAACTTTGTCCAGGTGTCTTTCTGCACCTGTTTCAAACAGCAAGGGTATGTCGAGTATGACTGCTTTTGCTCCTGCAACTCTGGCCTCATCAACAAACACATTGCGCCGGTTTTGAATTTCGTCATGAACACGTTTTTCGAGTTCGCCGAGAAGCTGTTTATTGTTCAACACGAGCTCTGAAAGCCTCTGTCGATTAACTTTACCATCCACAATTGCTTGGGGAGCCAAGGTGCTGATTAGTGCTGCACCCTGCTCGCTGTCATAGAGTTTGTGGACAGCACTATCTGAATCAAACAGCGGAAAACCAAGCGAGGACAAATAGCGCGCCGCCTCAGATTTGCCCATTGCGATTGAGCCGGTAATACCGATGAGCATCATGAGCGAAGTTCTTTTTCAATGTCGGCGGCCACGAGATTATAAAGCTCTGGGGTTACTTCCGGCCGCACCCCAAACCATTTTTCAAAACCGTTAACTGCCTGATGCAAAAGCATACCAAGGCCGCCAACGGTGCGAAGGCCACGGGCTTTTGCTGCTTTTAACAAATCTGTTTCCAGCGGAACATAGACCAGATCAGCTACAACTGCTTCTGGAGGTAGGGCCGAAAGATCAATGTCCAATCTCGGTTGGCCTGTCATACCTTGAGATGTGGCGTTAACCAAAAGTGCCGCTGCCTTTGATTCGGTTACGAAATGATCTGGCTGGAGATTGGTGATAGCACCACCGAAACTGGCTTTAAGCTCCTGAATTCTTTCAGGAGTACGGTTTATGATGGCAATTTCGGCAATTCCGGCCCGCAGCAACCGCTCAATGATTGCTTTAGCAGAGCCACCAGCGCCAAGCAGTATGGCGCGTTTGCCTTGCAGTGACAGGCCAGGCACAGTCGCTATAAGATTTTGATAGAAGCCTTCGCCATCTGTTGATGTGGCATGGGTTTGGCCTCCAACTAAATAGACCGTATTTAGCGATCCCGTGCGGCGCACTATATCATCGATGTGATCTATGTATTGTAATGCTGCTTCCTTGTGGGGAATAGTGACGTTGCAGCCTATGTAGCCGTGGCCCGCCAAGTTTTGCAGAAACTCTGGCAATTCTTGTGGGCTGACTGCGCGTCTTTCATACAGGCCTTCTAGGCCATATTTGGCGAGCCAGTAATTATGGATGAGGGGCGAGCGCGAGTGCGCAATAGGCCAACCGATGACACAGGCTTTCTTCATAATGGGATTATAGCTTTTTCTCTGAAGAATGCGAGAAGGGGTAGAAGTGGCATGCCCATGATTGTGTTTATGTCACCCGTAACGGATTCAAATAAGTTTTCGCCAACACCTTCAAAATAATAGCCGCCAACGCTGTTCAGCAGGGCCTCTTCTTCGCGCTTAGCATAAGTCTGTAAGAACACTTCATCGAGCAGTCGCATTTTCAGTGTTGCGGTTGATATATGTTTGAATTGTTCTGCACCGTTTTTTATAACAACGACTGCCGAATGCAATTTATGGGTTTTGCCATTCAGACGACGTAAATTGGAGATGGCTTCGGCTAGGCTGCTGGCTTTGTGGAACACCCGGTTTTCAAATTCTAAGGTTTGATCCGAGCCAATGATATAGGCTTCATCGGCGCAGATGGAAAAAGCTTTAGCCTTAGCTAATTGCATGGCCAATGCTGATGGCGTTAGGTGGGCAAGCCTTTGTTGAAAAGCTTTCTCATCAACCTGTGGCTTTTTTACTTCAAAGGCCAGACCTGCAGATTTCATCATGGCCTGGCGCGCCATACTTGTGCTGGCCAAGATCAGGGATTGAGGGGTTAAAACCATGGGTGAAATTGTGGAAAACTTTGGTTAGGTTGCCGTGGTATTGGTTTAGGCCACAGTTTTTTCCACAGCCAGAGCGTTTTTCAATAGATTGGATGAATCATGTGAATGACTTAGGTTTTTGACTTGAAATGCGTAAGCTAGCAGAATCTTTGCTTGAATCCCTGTCGCCTAAGCAGCTATCTGATTTTTGAACAGCTTATGAGTTGTTATTTTGGGTTTTCCACGAAGTTGTTCTTGATCACTTGCCAACAGAAGAAACACTTAAGATTAGATATTCTATTGAGGAGAATTGTTTGAAACCCATTCTTGATGTTCTAGCAGGCAGAAAACCCGAGCGCCGCGCAATGTGGATCATGCGGCAGGCTGGGCGTTACTTGCCAGAATATCGAGCGTTGAGAGCTAAGGCAGGTTCGTTTCTTGGTCTTTGTTATAATCCAGAATTTGCCTGTGAGGTAACATTACAACCATTGCGGCGATTTGATTTTGATGCAGCTATTTTATTTTCTGATATTCTGGTTGTGCCGCATGCGATGGGTCTGCATCTTGAGTTCAAGGAAGGTGAAGGGCCGGTTCTTGAAACGGTTTCAGATCTTGAGTCAGTGCATCGATTGAGTTTAGGCCATGAGAGCAGGCAGTTTGAACGGGTCTATGATACGGTGAGTAGGGCTAAGGCGGGTTTAGGCGCTAAACAGACCCTCATCGGCTTTTGCGGTGGGCCGTGGACGGTGGCTAGCTATATGATTGAAGGTGGTAGTTCCAAACGACAGCGCGCTCTTGCAGTTGCAATGGCTGATCCAGCGTGGTTTTCATTATTGTTACAGAAGTTAGTGGGAGCATCAACCAACTATCTCTTGGGCCAGATCAAAGCCGGCGCGGAAGTTGTGCAGATTTTTGATAGTTGGGCAGGGGATGTTCCTGCCGAAGCAATGCAGAGAGTTGTGATTGATCCCATAGCCGAAATTATTGCTGGGGTGAGAGCAGTCTATCCGGCGTTTCCAGTGATTGTCTTTGCGCGCGGGGTGGGCGATAGGCATGCGCTTGTGGCGCGTGGCACGGGCGCTAATTGTGTTGGCTTGGAAGAAGATGTCGTTGCATCTGAAGTATTGAAACAGCTGCCAGATCATGTGGCTGTGCAGGGCAATCTTTCAAACGCGTTGTTATTGGGCGACGACGCTTTGATGGTTTCAGCCACACGCAAAATTTTGACTTCTATTCCACGCGACCGGCACATCTTTAATCTTGGGCATGGCATTTTGCCTCAGACGGAAATTAGCATGGTTGAGCGATTGGTGCAGGAAGTTCGGTTGGCAGGATGATTTTTCTTTGGCTCAAAGTTCTGCATATTCTTGCGGTGATTGCCTGGATGGCGGGGCTATTTTATTTGCCCAGGCTTTTTGTTTATCATAGCAGGCAAGTGCTGGGCAGTGATAGTGATGCGCTTTTTAAGCTGATGGAACAGCGCTTGATGAAAGTGATCATGCGGCCTGCTTGCATTGTGGCTCTCGTGACGGGCGCCCTAACGGCTTATATGGCCGGATATGGTTGGGGTGAGAAGTGGTTGTTGCTGAAGCTGCTCGGGGTTGTTGGCCTATGTTTGTATCATGGGCTTTTGGAAAAGCATTTGGCGGCTTTTGCACGCGGGGAGCGGCCGAAGTCTGAACGGTATTTTCGGTTCATCAATGAAGTGCCGACTTTGCTTTTGATTTGGATCGTGGTTTTGGTTGTTGTTAAGCCATTCACATAATTTAATTTGGCAGATTACATTTTTGTGCTAGATGGCGTTCAAGGCCCGTCCGGGCTGGTGGCTGAGCTTTGCTCGCCCTATTTCCAAAGAAGATGAAAATGACTGATATTATTGAAATGAAGGAGATCAAACTCTCCGAACTAAAGCGCAAAACAGCCGCTGAGCTATTGGCTTTGGCCGAACAGCTGGAGATTGAAGCGGCAAGCACGCTTCGTAAGCAAGAGCTGATGTTTGCTATTCTGAAAACTTATGCCAACCGCAATATTGAGATTATTGGCGAAGGCGTAATTGAAGTTTTGTTGGATGGCTTCGGCTTTCTGCGTTCAGCAGATGCCAATTATCTTGCTGGGCCTGATGATATTTATGTAGCGCCAGCGCAAATCCGAAAATATTCGCTGCGCACCGGCGATACCGTTGAAGGGTTGATCCGCGGCCCAAAAGAGGGCGAGCGCTATTTTGCCTTGGTGAAGGCCAATACAGTCAATTTTGAAGATCCAGACAAAGCGCGCCATAAAGTAAACTTCGATAACTTAACGCCACTTTATCCTGACAAGCCGTTGAAAATGGAAATTCAGGATCCGACGATTAAGGATCACACAGGCCGCGTCATTGATATTGTGGCACCGCTCGGCAAAGGCCAGCGTTGTCTGATTGTGGCGCCGCCTCGTGTTGGTAAAACCATCATGTTGCAGAATATCGCCAAGGCCATTGCGATTAATCACCCTGAGATTTTTCTCATCGTTTTGTTGATCGATGAACGGCCCGAAGAAGTGACCGACATGCAGCGTACTGTGAAGGGCGAAGTCATTTCCTCTACCTTTGATGAACCAGCAACACGACATGTTGCCGTGGCTGAGATGGTCATCGAAAAGGCCAAGCGGTTGGTTGAACATGGGCGCGATGTTGTGATCCTTCTTGATAACATTACGCGTCTGGGCCGGGCCTATAACACGGTCATACCGTCTTCTGGCAAAGTGCTGACCGGCGGCGTGGATGCCAATGCGCTGCAACGCCCCAAGCGTTTCTTTGGTGCGGCACGCAACATTGAACAGGGTGGCTCTTTGACCATCATCTCAACGGCCTTGATTGATACGGGTAGCCGTATGGATGAAGTGATCTTTGAAGAATTCAAAGGTACAGGCAATTCTGAAATCATCCTTGACCGCAAGGTTGCTGATAAACGCGTGTTCCCATCGATTGATATTCTGCGCTCTGGTACGCGTAAGGAAGAGCTGTTGGTTAAGCCGGACGTGCTCAAGAAAACCTATGTCTTGCGCCGTATTTTGAGCCCTATGGGCACGATTGATGCTGTAGAATTCTTGCTTGATAAGATGCGCCAGACTAAGACCAATAGCGACTTCTTCGACAGCATGAATGCCTAAGGCCCCTGGCCTTGGGCCTATCGATTCGGAAACGAAATGATGCCGCAAGTCCAACCTGATACCATTTTTGCCTTAAGTTCCGGCCACGGTAGGGCTGGTATTGCTGTGGTGCGACTTTCCGGGCCTCTGGCCGGGCAAGCGCTTGCTGAACTCGCTGGGAATATACCTGCGCCACGACATACCGCTTTGCGGAAACTGGTTGGTGCTGATGGCTCGGTCATTGATGAAGCCATGGTGCTGTTTTTCCCGGGGCCAAATTCGGTGACCGGCGAGGATGTTGCTGAATTGCATGTTCATGGATCCCCCGCTGTTGTTGAGCGTCTTCTTGATGAACTTGGCACTAAGCCCGGGTTTCGTTTGGCTGAGGCCGGCGAATTCACTCATCGTGCCTTTGCCAATGGCAAGCTTGATTTGGTTGAGGTCGAGGGCCTCGCGGATTTGTTAAGTGCCACTGGTGAGGCCCAACGTAAATTAGCAATGCGCCAGTTTTTGGGTGAGGCCAGCGAACGCTATAATGCCTGGCGTTTGGAGGTGATTTCGGCGCTCTCGTTATTTGAGGCTTCCATCGATTTTTCTGATGAAGATGATGTGGCGGTGAAGGCGCAAAATGCGGCATGGCCAAGAATTCGAAACTTAGTGAGCGAGCTTGAAGCCGCACTCGTTCAGTCAGAGAAATTTGGCGCGATACGTTCTGGACTTCGTATGGTGATTTCTGGCGCACCCAATGTTGGCAAGTCTTCATTGTTGAATGTTTTGGTGGGGCGCAAAGCGGCTATTGTTTCACCCATTGCCGGCACAACGCGTGATGTGGTGGAAAGCCATTTGATGCTGGCGGGCTTACCCATAGTCTTGGCTGACACAGCAGGCTTGCGCGATGCTTCTGGCGATGCCATCGAAGATGAGGGAATGGCGCGGGCAAAAGCTGCCGCGGGTAGTGCCGATATTCTGATTTGGGTCGTGGCACCTGATGTGGCCTCGCAAGTAGGGCCGCCGCGTGAGCCAGACCTAATTGTGGAAAACAAGGCCGATTTAGAGTTGATTCGTAACCGTAACGAGTCTGTGATTGCAGTTTCGACCAGAACGGGCGTTGGTATTGATGATTTGTACCGTGCTTTGCAAAAACTGGCTGAACAGAAAACAGCGGGAGCAGAACAAGCTGTTGTAGTGCGCCAGCGTCATATTTTGGCAGTGAGGAAATCGATTCGGTTCCTTAACAATTGTCTTGCTCAACAAGATCGCGCCACTGAATTGACGACAGAAGATTTACGCCAAACTGCGCGGGTATTATCTTCGATCACCGGCCATGTTGATGTTGAAGATTTGCTCGGAAATATCTTCAGCGAATTTTGCATTGGAAAATGATGTTTCACGTGAAACTGGCACAATCGTCGTTAACCACTTGTTAAGTTTTGACGATGCTCCGTGAACGGACTAAAGGGCCAAACATGATCAACCAATTTGATGTCATAGTTGTGGGTGGAGGCCATGCCGGATGCGAAGCAGCGGCGGCTTCGGCGCGTATTGGCGCCAAGACCGCTCTCGTCACACACAAACATTCCACCATAGGTGAGATGTCATGCAATCCGGCCATTGGTGGTTTGGGCAAAGGCCATTTGGTGCGCGAGATTGATGCATTGGATGGGGTGATGGGCAAAGTGGCTGATGCAGCCGGAATTCAATTTCGATTGCTCAATCGTTCTAAAGGTCCAGCGGTGCGTGGGCCGCGCGCCCAGGCCGACCGCAAACTTTACCGCCTCGCCATGCAGGCCGCATTGGCAGAACAAATAAATCTCTTCATTGTTGAAGGTGCTGTTGTCGCGCTGATCATTGAAAATGGAATTGTCTGCGGACTTAAAACCACGGATGGGCATGAACTGAAAGCCAAGGCAGTCGTTCTCACCACGGGCACATTCCTCAACGGTCTAATCCATATTGGCGAAAAGAAAATTCCTGCAGGCCGTGTGGGTGAGGCCCCTGCGCTTGGCTTATCTGAACAATTGCTCGGGCTTGAATTAAATCTGGGCCGCCTGAAGACAGGCACACCCGCAAGACTGGATGGTAAGACCATCAATTGGTCGGTTCTCGAAGAGCAAAAAGGTGATGATCCGCCAGTGCCTTTCTCATTCTTGACCGAGAAGATTACCGCGCCGCAAATCTCGTGCTTCGTCACTCAGACAACAGAACGAACTCATCAAATCATTGCTGACAATATCAGCCGTTCACCTCTTTATTCCGGCCAGATCAGCGGCGTTGGTCCGCGCTATTGTCCTTCGATTGAAGACAAGATCCACCGGTTCAAGGACAAATCAGCCCATCAAGTCTTTCTGGAACCAGAAGGCTTAGATGACGACACCGTTTATCCAAATGGGATTTCCACGTCGCTGCCCGAGGATGTGCAGGCAGACTTCATTCATTCGATGCCGGGCCTTGAGCGCGTGCGGATTATCAGGCCGGGCTATGCGATTGAATATGACTATGTAGATCCGCGTGAACTCACCCATGATTTGCAAGTGAAGAAATTGCCGGGGCTTTATCTCGCAGGCCAGATCAATGGCACCACCGGCTATGAGGAAGCGGCCGCCCAAGGGTTGATTGCTGGCCTCAATGCAGCACGTGGCGCTGGGGGCATGACTGCTGTGACTTTTGATCGCGCTGAAGGCTATCTCGGCGTGATGGTGGACGATCTGGTATTGCGCGGCGTGTCTGAGCCATACCGCATGTTTACCTCTCGGGCTGAATACCGGTTGGCCCTTCGGGCGGATAATGCTGATCAGCGCCTGACACCAAAGGGAATTGATCTCAAATTGGTTGGTTCCTACCGCCAAAACGCTTTTACGGCCAAGTTAGAAGTCTTGGATCAGGTCAAAAAAGTTTCACGTGAATCCATGCTTACTTCTTCGGCCTTGGCCAAGTTGGGTATTAAGGTCAACCAAGATGGCCGCAGTCGCACGGCAATGGAGCTTATCGCCATGCCAGAGGTAGGCTTTGACCGGGTAGCCGAGATATGGCCTGCACTGAAGGCCTTCCCAGCCTTTGCCAGGGAGGCCCTAGAAGCGGATTCGCTCTATGCGGGCTATATGGATCGTCAGACCTCTGAAATAGCCCTCCTGCGCAAGGATGAGGCCTTGGTGCTACCGACAGATTTGGATTACGCGGCCATACCGAGCTTATCTATGGAACTACGTCAAAAACTGGCACGCAGTAGACCGGCAACGCTTGGTCAGGCCTCGCGCATCGAAGGTATGACGCCGGCGGGTCTGGCGTGTCTCTTGGGCACAATCAAGAAGGGTTGGACCGCAAAGGTGGCTTAAAGCTTGACCCAAGGAGAACGAACCGCCATCTCATGGCGCATGCGTTCAATTGAGTATGCACTTTGAGTATGCGCTTGGCCCAACTTATTCCCAATACCGTTTCACAATCGCAATGGGCGGCACTTGATGTTTCACGTGAATCCTTAACGCGTCTAGAGGCATTAGTTTCAGTTGCCGCGGCTTGGCAAGAACGCATAAATCTGATCTCGCCTTCAACACTTCCGGAAATTTGGCAGCGGCATGTGTTGGATTCTGCACAGCTGGTTCCGCTTTTACCGAAAAATACAATGAAGATCGCTGATCTGGGATCGGGCGGCGGTTTTCCGGCTCTGGTTTTGGCGGCAGTCCAGAAGGCAGAGGTTCACATGTTCGAAGCCAATGCCAAAAAGGTCGCATTTTTGGAGGAAGCCCTCAGGCAAATGGGTGTCAGCGGCAAAGTTCATCGTCAAAGACTTGCGCAGAATATAGCCCCAGCCAATATGCCTGTTGTGCAAGTGGTGACAGCGCGTGCCTTTGCGCCTCTGACTGAACTTTTGGGATATGCCGCACCGTTCATGGCGAGAGGTGCTATAGGACTTTTCCACAAGGGGCAGGATATTGATACAGAGTTGACGGCAGCTGCTAAAGCTTGGAACATAACGGCCTTGAAACATTCCAGCCTCACTGATTCTCGCGCGGTAATTTTAGAGGTGAAGGAGTTGACCCCATGCTAATGGACCAAACCCAAAGCCCTACCCGCATTCTGGCTATTGCAAACCAGAAAGGTGGCGTGGGCAAAACCACGACTGCCATCAATCTTGGTACCGCACTTGCTGCTGTAGGCGAGCGCGTACTGGTCATTGATATTGACCCACAAGGTAATGCTTCAACCGGCCTTGGCATTGTGCGCAAGCCCAATCAGAAATCAACTTATCATGTGTTGATCGGTGAGGCCGATCTCGATAGCGTGATTAAAACCTCAGCCATTCCAAGACTTGATTGTGCGCCAGCAACAATTGATCTTTTGGGCGCTGAGCTTGAACTGGCGGAACTGAGCCGCAAAACTCACCGCCTGCAAGATGCCATCAAAGTCATGCAGGCCATGCCCGGGCGCGACTATAGCTATATCTTGGTTGATTGCCCGCCATCGCTCAATCTGCTCACCATCAACTCATTGACAGCGGCAGATGCCATATTGGTACCTTTGCAATGTGAGTTCTTTGCGCTGGAAGGCCTGAGCCAACTTCTCAAAACAGTGGAGCGGGTGCGCACCACGCTGAACCCGCGGTTGGTTATTCAGGGTGTTGTTCTCACCATGTTTGATAAGCGCAACAGTCTGTCAGATCAAGTTGCCGCTGACGTGCGTGAAGTTTTGGGCGAGAAGGTTTATGATACCGTCATTCCGCGCAATGTGCGGGTTTCGGAAGCGCCTTCTTATGGCAAGCCCGTACTGCTTTATGATCATCAATGTTTGGGCTCTCAGGCCTATATTAAATTGGCTTCAGAAGTGATTCGCCGTGAACGCGGATTGCGGGCTGCATAATTAAGGACTTTATTCATGTCACAGGTACAAAAGCGCAGACTGGGCCGTGGGCTCGCCGCACTTATCGGAGATGACACCACCGAAGAGGCGGTGGTCCAAGACATTCGTTCCCTGCGTCATGTGCCCATTGAGTTGCTTTATGCAAATCCAAATAATCCGCGCAAACGTTTTGCGGAAGAAGATTTGGAAACTCTGGCCAGCTCGCTTCGCTCACGTGGGTTATTGCAGCCATTGGTGGTGCGCCCGCGTCCAGAAGGCGGGTTTGAAATTGTGGCAGGCGAACGCCGTTGGCGCGCCAGCCAGAGGGCAGGCCTTCATGAGTTACCAGTCTTGGTGCGCGAACTTGACGACAAGGCTACGTTGGAAATTGCACTGATTGAAAACATTCAGCGCGCCGATCTTAATCCATTGGAAGAAGCGCGGGCCTACCGCCAGCTGATTGAACAATATGGTCATACGCAACAGGAATTGGCAGATGCTGTTGGCAAGAGTCGTAGCCACATTGCTAACACGATACGTCTCCTCACTCTGCCCGAAGAAACGCTTGAAAAAATTGCCGATGGCAGACTTAGCCCTGGTCATGCCAGAACTTTGATTGTGGCAGCGGAGCCAGAAAATTTGGCCAACCAAATCATTGACCACAAGCTGACAGTGCGCCAAGCCGAAGAGCTTGCACGCAATGTTGCCAATGGCAGTAAGTCAACTTTAGCTCATCAAAAAGATGCTGATACTAAAGCTTTCGAAAAGAAATTGACGGAAAGCTTGGGCCTCACAGTGACAATCAAACACAAGGACAAGGTTGGCGGCCAAGTTGTTATTGCCTATAAAACCTTGGATCAATTTGATGAGATCGTCAAAAAACTTGGCGTTGAGCCGCGTTAGAAAAACCGACGGTCAATTGACCTCCGGCAGGTCGTCCACGCTTGCTCGTCCGGTGCGCTAGGCTGAAAGCTTGGTGCGGCATTGTCTAGTGATCGCCAAAATAGTGCGACTGTTTATTGAGCCTGACAGATCGCCCAATTTCCGTGACTGCAAGACCGCTGTCTGAACCGCCTCTTGAATTGCAACCACATCTTCAAGCGTCAAAGCTCTCAGTTGAGATGCAAAGGCATTCTTGCGCTTGAAGAAAATGGGCGGTCTCGCATTGCGCAAAACATTCTCGACTGTGCCGCCTTCATCCATTTCTGAACGCATCTGTTGCAGGCGTGTAAGATGTAACGCAAAGAGTGGAAAAAACCTTGTCTGCTCTGATCCGAGTGCTTGAAAAATACGGTCAGCACTTTCCAAATCCCCAGACAAAACCGCATCAACTAGTTCATCAATCTCAAAACCAGCGACATCGCCACAAATCGCACTGACATCTTCTGGGCCAATCGATTTTTGACCACGCGCATAGATCACCAATTTCTCAATCTCGCTGGAAACAATGGTGCGTTGCTGGCCAACGGAATCAAAGAACAAATCCTCCCCAGCTGGCGTCCAGGACAATCCCTCAATGGCCAATAATTTGCGCACACGCTCACGTAAGGCTGTGCCGTCTTCCTCATAGATTGCAAGGCATGCAAAAAGATTTGAAGCCTCAGCAGCGGCACGCAGTTTGGAGGATTTGCCCAGATTATCAGCGGTTATCAAAACAAAATTGCACAAGGCGGTTTGTGAAAAACCCGGCTCTAGAAATTTCAGACACGTCTCGTCTGCGCCTTCCACAAACAAAAGCTGTCGATCTCCTAATAACGAGAGCGATAGCATTTGGTCCATAAATCCACCTGGAGCAGACTTGGCCTGGGCCATATCAACTTGACTGATGTCGCCAAAAGCTGAGATCACTCGTCTTGCCAGCATGCTCACAGCGGCAGAATCAGCGCCATGAATCAACAAGCCATTCATTGTGGAAACGCGGCGTTTGAGAAATGTCTCAATCTCTTCTTCGCGCAAAACGCCCACGTTCAGCCTTTGCTAGCAGATAAGAATGTCGCAATTCGCAAACGCAAGTCCCCGCCCAGTTCTTTGCCAGCACGTAACCTTGCATCATCGGCTGCCTGTAAGTCAGAGACGGGCACGTTGACTGTATCAAACTCAACATTGGAGAAGCTGTCGCCCTTTGTAAGCGACTTTGACGAAGCAAGATCGATCAACTCATAATGTGCAGTGAGTGCATAACGTCTGCGCGAGCCCAAGCTGGATGATAGACTTGCCACATCAATCAATCGCTCCGTCACATCTAGTTTCAATGAGAATCGCGCCTGCCCTGGCGTCACACCATCCAGCAATTCGTTGCGGATAATTTGCCCGCCCCGCGTGTGCTGCTCTTCAACTGCTAAAGACGACATATCAACAGCAACAGAACCACCGCCTGGTGCCGTTCCATAGAGCGGCCTAAAACCGCTGCAGCCCGACAACACACAAAGGCTCACCACCACGATCAACTGGCTGATCCGTTTTAGCATACGATATTCACAATCCGGTCTGGCACGATGATGACTTTCCTGGCAGGCTTGCCTTCCATGGCGCGACGTACATTTTCAAGGGCCAGAACTTGCACTTCCAATAGCTTGGAATCAATCCCCCTGGCCACTTTGATTTCATCACGGCGTTTGCCGTTTACCTGAATGGCAATTGTGACTTCTGTTTCGATGAGGAATTCCTTCTCAGGTTTTGGCCATGCAACATCAACCACCGCTGTTTGGTGGCCAAGTGCTGCCCAAGCTTCCTCGGCAAGATGGGGCATCATCGGCGCAGATAGCAACACCAGAAAATCCGCAGCCTCATGCAAAGCCGCCAGAAGTCGTTCTGATCTTGTGGTTTGAGACAGTCCCGTTGCCATCGCGTTTGACAGTTCATAAATGCGCGCGATGGCCCGGTTAAAACGCAAGTTATTCAAATCGTCAGTTACAGCTGCAATGGCGCGGTGAGAGATGCGGCGCAATTCAAGACCACCATCATCTTGCGACAGAACGCCTTTGGGCAAGGCGGCAACTTCGTTCACCAAGCGCCAAATTTTTTGCGTGAAGCGCCAAGACGATTCAGCGCCAGATACTGTCCATTCGATATCACGCTCCGGCGGTGTATCCGACAACATGAACCAGCGCGCGGTGTCGGCACCATAGGCTGCGATAATGGTATCGGGGTCAACCACATTCCTCTTAGACTTTGACATCTTTTCGATGCCACCAAGAATAAGTGGTTCACCCGATCGTGCATGCACCCATGCACCATCCTTTTGCACAGCTTCAATCGGCAAAACCCATTCACCTTTTTCAGTGCGGTAGGTTTCATGGATAACCATGCCTTGCGTGAACAGCGAGGCAAATGGTTCGGCAATATTGGGTTGGCCGATTTTCATCATGGCTCTGGCATAAAAGCGCGAATAGAGCAGGTGGAGAATAGCGTGTTCAACGCCGCCGATATATTGATCAACGGGCAGCCAGTATTTGCCAGCCGCCGCATTCACTGGATTAGCGCTATCGTGTGGTGAGGCAAAGCGGGCGTAATACCAACTTGAATCGATAAATGTGTCGAATGTATCGGTCTCGCGCTGGGCAGGGCCTGCACATCTCGGGCAGTTCACATATTTCCACGTTGGGTGATGGGCTAGAGGGTTGCCCGGCGTCGCAAACGTAGCATCATCCGGTAACGTTACCGGCAATTGTTCTTTCGGTACCGGAACAATGCCACATGAAGGACAGTGGATAACAGGGATCGGGCAGCCCCAATATCGTTGGCGCGACACGCCCCAATCACGCAGCCGGAAGTTTACCACGCGTTTAGCCTGAGCAATGGATTCCATACGTTTGGCCATTTCAAGCTTGGCGGTTTCAACGCTCAACCCGTTGAGAAAATCTGAATTGATGAGGGCTGCTTCTTCGCCATCCTTCTCAAGATAAGGGCCCTTAGAAACATCAACCGTTGTGGCCGCTTTGGGTGCAACAACCGGGATGATCGGTAAATTATATTTGGTCGCAAAATCCCAGTCTCTTTGGTCATGGGCAGGGCAGCCGAAAATAGCGCCTTCACCATAGCCCATCAAAACGAAGTTGGCGGCATAGACTGGAATCTTGCGCGTCTTGTCGAAAGGATGCAGCGCATATAGGCCGACTGGGTAGCCCTTCTTTTCGGCGCGCTCAATGGTTTCTTCCGAGGTGCCAAGTGCTGCCACTTCCTTGCGGAAGGCATTCAGCTTTTCATCCTTCTCAGAGGCCAATTTAGCCAAAGGATGATCCGCCGCAACAGCACAGAAACTTGCGCCAAAAAGTGTATCTGCACGCGTCGTATAGACGGTAAGGCCGCCAGCAACTGGCGCATTAGCTTCATCAACCAGATCAAACGTAAAGCGCAATCCTTCTGAACGACCGATCCAGTTCTTCTGCATCAGGCGCACTTTTTCTGGCCAGTCTTTCAATGTGTCCAAAGCCGAAAGTAATTCTTGGGCATAGTCGCTGATTTTGAGGAACCATTGGGCCAGTTCACGCTTTTCAACCATAGCGCCCGAGCGCCAGCCCTTGCCATCGATCACTTGCTCATTGGCCAGAACAGTTTGATCAACCGGATCCCAATTCACTTGACTGACACGGCGCTCGACCAACCCTGCCTTCATAAAATCGATGAACATGGCCTGCTCGTGCACATAATAGCTGGGATCGCAGGTGGCGAATTCGCGCGACCAATCCAGCGACAAGCCCATGCTTTTAAGCTGGCCCCGCATGGTGGCGATGTTTTCATAAGTCCAGCCTTTAGGGTGAACGCCACGTTCAATCGCCGCATTCTCAGCGGGCATGCCAAAAGCGTCCCAACCCATCGGATGCAGAACATTATATCCACAAGCGCGGCGGAAACGCGCAATAACGTCGCCCATCGTGTAATTGCGCACATGGCCCATATGAATGCGCCCTGACGGATAGGGAAACATTTCGAGGACGTAATATTTTGGACGCGAAGCATCTTCTTTGGCTTCAAAGCTCTTGGCCTCGGCCCAATGCTTCTGCCACTTGGGCTCAGCTTCGCGGTGGTTGTAGCGTTCGGTGGACAAAATTATATTTCCTGCGTGATTTTGATATTCCGTACCAGTCCTTGAAATGGCCCGCAAGCTTGCTCATAGAGATGAGATGAGCGACAGCGTGACAAATTGGAGAAACATCAAGCAGCAAATTTCTGACCGCGCGCAGTTGGTGGCCGTTTCCAAGACATTTGGTGCTGATGAAATAAGACCCTTATTAGAGGCTGGCCAGCGCATCTTTGGTGAAAACCGTGTGCAAGAAGCACAAAACAAGTGGCCTGATCTGCGGCGGCACTACCCCGATTTAGAACTGCATCTCATTGGCCCCTTGCAAAGTAATAAGGCGGCAGATGCCGTCAGGCTTTTTGATCTGATCCAAACGGTTGACCGACCCAAAATTGCCCAAGCCTTGGCCGCCGAAATGAAAAAACAAAATAAGGCCCTGCCGTGTTTTGTTCAGGTCAATATCGGCCATGAGCCGCAAAAGGCTGGGGTTATGCCTGAAGCGCTGGATGATTTTCTAAAGTTGGTTCAAGGAGAATACGGCTTAGATATTGTAGGGCTGATGTGCATTCCGCCTGCCGATGAAAACCCGCAGCCCTACTTTAGGCAACTGGCTCAAATGGCAGCGCGTCATGGCCTTAAACAACTCTCGATGGGCATGAGCAGTGATTATGAGTTGGCCATATTAGAAGGTGCTACTTATGTGCGCGTCGGCTCAGCCATTTTTGGCGGAAGGCCTCAGATCACTAAATAACTCCTACCCTTTGTTTTAGACAAAACGATCAACATATCGCGGCGGCGCAAAGCGATGCAGCCCTCAGTACCCGTCGCTCCTTTGCGCCATAAATGCAGAAATATGGCACTACCGGCGCCTTGTATGCGTGGGCGCTGGTTATGGTGGGTTGTGATGAGAATGTCATATGCCTCATCCTCTCGCCAAAGGTTTTCATGGCTAGAGGCGAAGGGCAATACTACTTTGCGATTATAGTCTTTCTGGCCCGGCGCATCACACCAGGCGTCTGACGGGTTCAAGCGCTTGGCCAGTGGAAATCGCAAAACCCGGTCTGACCGATAATAGAAATCAGTGAGGTGCCAAGACCCACGTGGGCTTTTACCGTCACCTTCACGTTTTCGGAACGTCCGGCCATTTCTGCCTAATAAGCAAGGAAATGACAGATTTCCAACGCGTAAAATGCCGTGACTGACACGGTCTGAGATAGCGTGAATGTGAATATGTGTGAGAGCGTTCAACAATACCCAGCCTTGCTATGAACCAACGGTCTTCTCTATATAGCAGCGCAGCATATAGCAAAAATACGGCGGTGAAAAATGTCCAGTGCCAAGAAAATCTTGATTGTTGATGATGATGATGCTTTGCGTGAAGCACTGAAAGACCAGTTCTCGCTACACGAGGAATTCAGCGTTTCAGATGCGGCAACGGCTACAGCAGGCGTAAAGGCCCTGAAAGCCGAACAAGCAGACCTCGTTTTACTGGATGTAAACTTACCAGACATGGATGGGCGCGAAGCCTGTAAACTGATGAGACGCAATGGCTATAAAGGGCCAGTGGTGATGCTTACCGGAGAAGGATCTGACGCAGATACAATTTTGGGGCTGGACTCAGGAGCCAATGATTATGTCGCAAAGCCATTTCGTTTTGCAGTTCTTTTGGCGCGCATAAGGTCGCATTTGCGTCAGCACGAACAGAGTGAAGACGCGGTATTCCAAGTAGGGCCTTATCAATTCAAGCCCGCTTCAAAAATGTTGCTGCGCGAAGATAACAAGAAAATAAGGCTCACTGAAAAAGAAACTTCCATTATCAAGTTTCTTTACCGTGCCGGCGAACAGCCGATTAGCCGCGAGACGCTGCTGCAAGATGTTTGGGGCTATAATGCAGGAGTTTCAACCCATACGCTGGAAACCCACATCTACCGTCTGCGTCAAAAGATTGAGCGTGATCCATCACATGCTGAAATTTTGGTGACAGAAGGTGGCGGTTACAAACTGATCCCTTGATCTTTGGTTGGGTTAGCGGGCAAAAGCCTAAACATGAGCATTAGGGCTGATTCCGATTCTTTGAGAGAGTTGCCCATATTTCGGGACTGCGATCCCGTGGCCATGCAGGTGCTTTGCTTTGCCGCCGAAAAGCAGGAATTCGCCTCAGGTGAAGACATCATCACGCAGGGTAAAAAAGCGCGCGCGGTTTTTTTGGTTCTCGATGGCAAAGCCCAACTCAGCACCACAGAAACTCAACTTGCAACGGCAGAGCCTGGCGCATTGCTTGGCGAGTTGGCGATGCTGAATTCCGGCCCCTATTCGATCACCGCAAAAGCTGTTGGTACTGTTTTTTGCTTGCGTATAAGCCATGAACTGTTCCTGCGCGTAAGCAAGGAATACCCAGCGTTTGGCGCAAAGGTATTGCAAAATCTCGGTGACAGACTTGGCCATCATCTGCGTGAGCTTGAACCTATTAGGGCGATGTTGCTGAAGTCGCGTAGTTTTGCAGACTTAAGCTAGTGCTACTCGAAATCGACGATCACGGGCACATGGTCGGAGGTTTGCGTCCAGCCACGGCTTTCTCTGACAACGGCGAGTGATTTTGCACGCTTGGCAAGGCCCGGTGTTGCCAAAATATGATCTAACCTGCGGCCTTTGTTGGCAGCTTGCCAATCGGCACTGCGATAACTCCACCACGTATAGAGCTTTTCAGAAGGTGGCACATGGTTGCGCATCACATCAACCCAATTTCCTGCAGTCATTACTTTGGCAAAGCGTTCTGTCTCAACTGGTGTGTGACAAACAACTTTGAGCAACTGCTTGTGGTTCCATACATCGTGTTCTAGTGGCGCCACGTTTAAATCACCGACAATGATTGCCTCGCCACCCTTTGATGCGACATGGGATTTTGACCAAGCTTCCATTTCTTCAAGGAAAGCTAACTTATGGGCGAACTTCTCGTTTACTTCAGGATCAGGCTCATCGCCGCCGGCGGGCACATAAAAATTATGCAATGTGAACGGTAGCTTGCCTTCAAATCTAACACTCACATGGCGGCTATCACCCTTGTTGCAGAAGTTATGGCTATATTGTTCGCTAAACGGCAACCGCGAAACAATGGCCACTCCGTGGTAGCCTTTTTGGCCAAATTCAGCGATGTGGATATAACCCAGTTCGTGCAAAGATTTGGACGGAAATTGCCCATGTGGGCATTTGGTTTCCTGCAGACACAAAATATCTGGCTGATGCTCTTTCAGTAATCGTTCAACCAAACCAATACGCAGGCGAACCGAATTAATGTTCCAAGTGGCTAATCGAAATCCCATAGCATTGTGATGCCACGCCTTAGTGGCACCTAGCAAGCAGGCTTAGTTGCTTTATTTATTGAGATCACCTGTGACAAAGAGTTTAGGATCAAATTTGTCACCATATTCAAGGTGCGACAGCTGAACGGTGGTGCGCCGGTTTTTGCTATCAACGACCGTCCATTGGCTAAGTTGCTTCAGTTTTTCATCAAAAATCAAAGTGATATAGCCTCCACCGAGACTATCCTTACGGTCTTGTAGGGTAACGCTGGTCAGACCATCCTTGGTATCCATGGCTATTACGTCTGTCTCCGACAGCAGGTCCACTTGGGGTGAAACCACAAGGCGAAGCGGCGTTGCTGAAAGGGGGAACTGGTCACCGCGCATGCGATTCCTGTCCATCATGGTCAGCCAGCGCCCATCAGAAATAATCAAAGTGGGGTTGCCACTGTAATCAAACCGCAATTTGCCGGGTTTGGAAATATACAGGACACCAGTCGCTACATTGCCTTTTGAGCCGACCTGCGAAAAATCGCCTTTAAGCGTTTGAAAAGAATTCAGATAAGCATTGATACGGCCAATTGCGGCTTGCTGTTCGCCATTCAAGGCGATGGCCGGAGCTTTAGCATAGGCTGCCTCGCCAACCAAAATGAGCGAGGCAAAAGCTACTATTACAAGCCGGAACAATGTTTTCATCATAGCGATACGAATCCTCTATCCAATTTCAAATATCCAGTTTGCTTCTTGCAAAAACTAGCGGCCAAATTGGGGCCAACCGTTCAGCTAAATGTGAGCGCTTTCCCCCGGCACCAGAATCGCTCGTTTGCCTTGGCTGTTAGGAGAAGAAATAACCCCCTCTTGCTCCATGCGTTCAATCAATGTGGCTGCCTTGTTGTAACCCACTCCCAAGCGCCGCTGAACGTAAGAGGTCGAAACTTTTTTATCACGTAACACAACCTGAACTGCCTGATCATAAAGCTGATCACCGGAGCCTCCTTCGCCCCCCGGCATTGGCACTGTGTCACCACTGCTTTCTTCGTCCTCCTCTGTCACCGCCTCTAAATATTCTGGCTGACCTTGGGATTTGAGATGATTGACGATGGCTTCAACTTCACTGTCTGACACAAATGGTGCGTGCAAGCGCGAGATACGCCCACCGCCGGCCATATAAAGCATATCACCCTGTCCAAGCAGCTGCTCGGCACCCTGTTCACCTAAGATTGTGCGACTGTCGATCTTGGAGGTTACTTGGAATGAAATGCGGGTTGGGAAATTGGCTTTGATCGTGCCGGTGATAACGTCAACTGATGGGCGCTGCGTGGCCATCACCACATGGATTCCAGCTGCACGCGCCATTTGAGCAAGTCGCTGCACGGCACCTTCAATATCTTTGCCGGCAACCATCATGAGGTCTGCCATTTCGTCGATGATAACGACAATATAGGGCATCTCCTGAAGGTCCATGTCTTCTTGTTCAAAAATCGGCTCGCCCGTGCGCGCATCAAAGCCGGTTTGTACAGTGCGTGAAAATTTTTCGCCCTTGGCAGAAAGTTGACTAATTTTGGCGTTATAGCCATCAACGTTGCGAACCCCGCATTTTGACATTTTGCGGTAACGGTCTTCCATCTCGCGCACCGCCCATTTCAATGCGACAACTGCTTTGCGCGGATCTGTGACCACTGGCGCCAGCAAATGCGGGATGCCTTCATATACTGAAAGCTCCAACATCTTGGGATCAATCATGATCAGCCTGCACTTATCTGGCGGCAAACGATAAAGCAGCGACAAGATCATGGTGTTGATGCCAACTGATTTACCTGAGCCGGTGGTACCTGCAATCAACAAATGGGGCATGCGCGAGAGGTTGGCAAAAATAGGCTCACCACCGATGTTCTTACCCAGCGCGATGTTGAGCGTGGTATCGTCCTTGGCAAAGCTTTCATCTTCAAACAGCTCACGCAAATAAACCGTTTCGCGCTTGGCGTTAGGCAGTTCGATGCCTATGGCATTGCGGCCTTGCACCACGGCAACACGCGCCGAAATAGCACTCATCGAACGCGCGATATCATCGGCCAGAGAAATCACTCGTGATGATTTAATGCCGGGAGCGGGTTCAAGTTCATAAAGGGTAACAACCGGGCCGGGCCTTACTGCAATGATTTGACCCTTGACGCCAAAATCATCGAGCACACTTTCAAGTTGGCGCGCGTTTTCTTCAAGTTGATCTTTCGAAAGCTCAGGCATCCGCCCAAGTTTCTTGGGCGTTGCAAGGAGATCGAGATCGGGCAGTTGAAAGCGATGCTTAGATGGCTTTGCCTTCGTGCGCGGTGCAAGCTTTACGGCCTTACGTGTGGGACGTGCCTCAAACTCATCATCCCCGACGTCTGCTTCACTGCCATCAGAATCCAACTCATTAAGTTCTGGAATGTCGCGCTTTAAACTCAGCGGACGGAACCGGCCCAAACGGTCTGGGTTTTCTGCGTGCTTGCCAGAAGCATTATTGCCCGGGGTTGCTTTTATGTAAAAAAGCCCAAACAGAAATTTGAAAATGGCCAAGAGGCCCATGATCAGCGCGGCAAAGCTGGCCCGCAGTTGAATTTTGCCTGCACTCTTTCGAACTATACCAACCAAGCCGCCCAAGTCCGATTGATCAAGGCCAAGGGCTATGGGCAAGACCCAGAGACTGAGAAGGAATGTCAATGAAAAAACGATCGCATTGGCGATGTTGCCTTTAACAGCTACTGAAAACAATGAAAGCAATGCGCTGGCGGCAATCTCGCCCAAAAAGCCGCCAACCCCTCTGGCCAATCCCCAGGTAGCAGGTATAGGCATACTTGCTAAAAAAATGGCCCCGGCAAGACTGGCAAAAAGCCAAAATAAAATTCGCATCTTCCAATTTTGAATATTCTTGTGTTGGAAAAGTTGCGCTGCCCAGCTCAAGGGAACCAACACAAAAATTGTGCAGGCAAGGCCGAGTGGCTGCATTAATAAATCGGCGACCACAGCGCCGGGCGCTCCCAGCCAATTAGTCACTTTGGAAGCGATGGAATGGTTCAAAGACGGATCATCTGCGGACCAAGACGCAAGTGCTAGGCCAAGCACCACAACAATGGAAGTGAGCATGAGTGCCGAAATTTCATAGGCGCGCCGCCACAAGAAGCGGCGCATAGCCTCAGGTATAACTGATTCATCTGTTTCAAATGTATGATGAATGGCCATGACAATCTCCTGCACCCAAGCGCGATTAGCCACGCTTGAGGATTGGTTAATGCAGTTTGCCGTGAGAGGGTTAAGCCTGTGTAAATGGCAGGCACTTTTCGGCCTTCAAGTGTGAAACCATGAGTAAAAGCTGATGATCCACAGAAAGGCTTTGGTCAATTTCGATTTGCGAAAGCGGCTCAGGGTAAATTTGCTTGGGGTATCGAGGCTTACGCGCTCACCTGCCCCATCAAATTCGGTGTTGAAACGGTCATCATCCATAAGGCTTATTTAGGCGGGTTTTGGCAAAAGAAAACCCCGGGCTTTCGGGCCTGTAAAAATATGGCCACATCTCAAATAAAAAGGGCGCACCGCAATGCGCCCTTTCGAGTCTTTGGTAACTGTTAGGTTATTGGACGGTTTCGCCATGAAGGTTGAAGTCGAGACCCTCAATTTCAACCTCTTTGCTGACCCGCAGACCCATGGTCATGTCGATCAGTTTGAGGATGATAAAGGTGCCAACGCCGCTCCAGATGAAGGTTCCGAGCACATCATAGAGCTGGATCAGCATTTGGCCGAAGTTGCCGTCAAAAAGCCAACCTTTGGCCGAGGAGTTGATGGCGTTTGAAGCAAATACACCTGTAAGCATGGCGCCCAAGGCACCGCCTACACCGTGAACGCCCCAAGCATCGAGTGAGTCGTCATAGCCAAAGAACTTCTTCATGTAGACTGCTGACAGGAAGCAAACGATGCCTGCTGCAATGCCGATGAGGAGAGCTCCCATTGGGTTAACGAAACCTGAGGCTGGGGTGATGGCCACAAGGCCGGCAACCGCACCCGAGATCATTCCCAATACGCTTGGCTTCTTGTGGATAATCCACTCCATGCTCATCCAGCCCATTGCCGCAGCGGCGGTTGCAATTTGTGTTGCAGCCATTGCCATGCCAGCATTGACGTTTGAGGTTACGGCTGAACCCGCGTTGAAACCGAACCAGCCAACCCAGAGCAGCGAAGCGCCGATAACGCTCAGCACGAGGTTATGCGGAGCCATGTTTTCGGTGCCCAATCCTGTGCGTTTGCCCAGCACCAAACAGGTGACAAGACCGGCTGTACCAGCGTTCAGATGCACAACGGTGCCCCCTGCATAGTCAAGCGCTCCCATTGATCCCAACCAGCCGCCGCCCCAGACCCAGTGAGCAATCGGGCTATAAACGAAGATCAACCAGAGTGACATGAACACCATGAAGGATGAGAACTTCATGCGGTCTGCCAAAGCACCAGCTATCAGGGCCGGAGTGATGATGGCAAATGTCATCTGATAGGTCATGTAGACCGATTCAGGAATGGTTGGTGCCAATGTGCTTGTTGAGTTGAGGCCCATTGGTGCCAAGAACAAATAGCTAAATCCGCCAATGTACTGGTTGAGCGTTGCGTTGTCGTTTGTCGTGAAGGCGATTGAATAACACAGCACCATCCACAGAATGGTGATAATACAGGTTGCACCGAAGCTTTGGGCAATAGTGGCAAGCACGTTCTTCTTGCGCACCATACCGCCATAGAACAAGGCAAGGCCCGGAATGGTCATCATTAAAACCAGAGCTGTGGATGTCAGCATCCAAGCCGTATCGCCAGTATCGATTTTTGGAGCAGCAGCAGCGGCTGCGGCAGCGGCAGGTGCTGCTGCAGTGGCGGCGGCGGCAGCAGTGGCCGCGGCGGCGGCAGTAGCAGCGGCAGCATCAGAGGCAGCATCAGCAAGCGCAGTGCCCCCCATCGCTATCAAGGCGAGACCGGCTTGCAAAAACAGTGGTAGCCCCCCTCGCGGTAAACTGAGTCTTTTCATAATTTTGCCTTTCGTTATTTTTGAATAGGTTGAAGAGTTTTTGAAGGTTTAGAGAGCTGAGGAACCGTTTTCACCGGTGCGAACCCGCCAAGCGTCATCAAGCGGCAGCATGAAAACCTTGCCGTCACCAATTTGACCAGTGCGTGCTGCGGCTTGAATGGCCTCGACAACCTTGGGTGCGAGTTTAGACTCAACCGCGACTTCAATTTTTACCTTGGGCACAAAGCTGACAGCGTATTCAGCCCCCCGATAAAACTCGGTATGGCCGCGCTGGCGACCATGCCCCTTCACTTCTGTAACTGTAATGCCTTGGACGCCTAAGGCCCCCAGTGCTTCACGAACCTCTTCAAGTTTGAAGGGTTTTATAACGGCGATGATGTATTTCATGAACCAGCCTTTCTCCTGTAACTCGGAAAGGCGCTTCAAGTAGCGTGCCAGTTTAGAATGAATCCTAAGGTACTCATTATAAACGATTAAATTTTATGCTCTCAATAAAACATTAACTCTTGTGCCTATCTTTTAAGCAAATATATATTTTTGCCTGATATTTAAGCAATTTTACGGCTGTCGCGAAAGCCCAGCGGTTTGCAGCTTGTTTAAATAGGCTTGCCAGAGCGGATCTGACTGACGACCAAGCTTTTCGAGATAATCCCAGGTGAAAATACCCGTGGAATGACCGTCACTGAAAATCAAACGGATCGCATAAGTGCCGACCGGTTCTAGATTTGTGATTAACACATCCGCCTTGCCAAAAACCAATTTCTCCTGCCCAGGCCCGTGGCCTTTAACTTCTGCACTTGGGCTCTCAACGCGCAGTAACTCTGCGGAGATTTCAAATTCCTCACCTGTGTCCAAAACAATTTTCAGCCCCTTGCCATTGCTGCCAAGCCGAAGCTCGGTTGGCCAATGTCCGGTTGGTGGATGGCTAGTCACGCGTGATATCTCGCGCCTCACTTGGCAACATAATTGGAATCCCGTCGCGAAGTGGATAAGCCAGCCCTGCCGCCTTAGAGATCAACTCTTGTTTTTCTGCGTCGTAAATCAGGCGGGTTCTCGTCAGTGGGCAAATGAGCACTTCCAAAAGCGTTGCATCAGTGTGGTGCTCATCGTCCATCACTGCATCCTTGTGGAGTTGCCATGAAGTGACTTTTTGAGAGCCAACTCAGTAAGTGCCACCAAAACTTCTGCACGGGTTTTCAAATCAGGCGCTTCAAGTAGTGCTTGTTTGTCGCGCGGCGGATAAGGTGCGAGAAGCGAAAGTGTGTTGACCAAAACCTCAGTATTGACAGCGTTCACGTCTTCCCAATTTGTAGTCAAATTATTCAATTCAAGATATTGGCGAAAAGCATCCAACACTTGTGCGCGGTCGACGCTGGGAGCACCCGCACCCGAAACAAGATCAATGGCAAAAGGCCTAAAATCAATTGCCGCCTGTCGATAAGCAGTCTCAACCTTAGCTTCACGCCCTAGAACAAACCGACAGATGCCCGTAAGTGTCACATGGATGCGGCCGTCTTCACTCTCCGAATAAGACGTGATTCGGCCAGCGCAACCTATGTGCATCAGTTTTGGTTTTGTCTCAGATTGATCAGCTTGCGGCTGGATGATGCCGATCAAACGGTTTCCGGCCATGGCGACTTCCACCATCTCAAGATAACGCGGCTCAAATATACTGAGAGGCAAATCAGTGCGCGGTAAAAGCAGCGCACCTGAAAGTGGAAACATGGGCAAAGACTTGGGTAAATCGGAAATAATTTGATAACGGCGGTTCATGAAAATAAAACCGCGGATAATTTACGTCGCCCGATGAGGGTTGCCTCATCCTTTGGTCCCCAAGCATCAAAATAAGAAACCAATTGCTTGCGGGCACCATCATCTTGGAAGAGACGGTCCTTTCTAATCACATAAACCAGATGATCGATGGCCTCGACGCGCTTACCAGAGCCATTGAGAAGATTGGCCAATTCGAGCCTTGCTGCATAATCATTTGGATTGGCGGCAATAGCAGCTTCCAGTTTGCCGATGTCCGTTGTGTCGACCGGATGAAACAACAAATCCAAAGCGGCTTTGGCGCTGATAATATCAGCCGTATTGGCCATTTCAGGCGGACAGGCTGCAAGAGTGGCTTGCGCATCGGGTAACAATTGTAACTCCATCTCGGCTCTGGCTTTCAAGGCATAGGGTTCAGCCATGCCAGCTTCAACGCCTAGGATCTGTTCGCAGACATCAACCACGGCCTCAAAATTACTTTCAGCAAAAGCCTGGCGCGCCATTTGTAGTGCTTGTTCAATTTGCTCAGCACGGCCACCTTTTTTATCAAGGCGAGCAATAAATTGCTTGAGCTGACTTTCGGGCAAAGCGCCCATGAAGCCATCCACTGGGCGGCCATCAACAAAGGCAAATACAGCAGGGATGGATTGTACGCGCATCTGGCTGGCGATTTCGGGGTTTTGGTCAATATCGACTTTCACCAGCTTGATCTTGCCTTTGGCCTCGCGTACCAGTTTCTCAAGGGTGGGGGTGAGAGCTTTACAGGGCCCGCACCAGGGGGCCCAGAAATCCACCAGAACAGGCACGGACTTCGAGGCTTCGATCACATCGGCCGCGAAAGTCTTGGTGGTTGAATCCTTGATTAGGTCTTGGTTGGTAGGGGTAATTGCCAAAGTTTCCATGATTGCTTCAATCTAAACCGGATCGCTCACCGCCACAACCTGCGGCTGATGGCCGGTGGCTTTGATGAACTTTATTAAATCATCAGAAGAGATAGTTGTAGATGCGTCATTCTTCAACGGGTGGAAATTCAATAACTCTTGCTTCATCATGGCAGCATCAAGAACCACATTCGCTTTAACACCTTTATCATTGATCAGGCTGAAAGGTGTGACAGAGCCAGGCTCAACACCCAAAATCTCCATCAAAAGTTCAGGTCTTCCAAAAGACAGACGCCTAGAGCCGATACGGTCTTTGGCAGCCTTTAGATCAATGCGCGCATCTTCAAGCGCAACAATAAGCCAAAGCGCGCCCTTCTCATCTTTGCAGAACAAGTTCTTGCAGTGGCCACCTTTTATATCACCATGCACCTTTCTGGCATCTTCCACTGTGAAAACTGGAATATGCTCGATGGTGGTAATTTTGATCGCGAGTTCATCTAACAGAGCGAATAGTTCTTGGCGTGTGGCTGGCATCATTCCGGTTTAACGTCGATTTTATTCTATTGCACCCTGCTATTGCATTTCGCATCCAGTTGGGCAATAAGCCGCCCGTCCGGCGCGCTATTGCCTAAGTTCCGGACCGCGATGCGGGCGTAGCTCAGGGGTAGAGCATAACCTTGCCAAGGTTAGGGTCGGGCGTTCGAATCGCCTCGCCCGCTCCAATTTCTCTCATAAAATCAAGTGGTTCGATTGCCGAATTTTGGCGATTGATTTCGCTTTTTATTGCGGGGAAGCAGGGGGGAAGCAAATGGCGTGCCTTTGCCCTAAGCTCCGTTGATGGATGGGAACGACAGTTCAATAAAAGCAATAACTTAAAGACCGCCATGTGCGCAACGTGTGCAGTAAGAGAAGGTGGGTTGCGCGAAGCACAGTGCACTGCGGGCTGCAAATTGACCAAATCGAGGTCGTTGGTTTGCTTTCATCTCGGCATTGACGATTTGGATTATCGCGCAATCATTCGGCGGATTGGCATATTTTTGATGTGGTGAAAGTGCAGGTCGGTAAGCACGGCCGAAACACTGACAGCGTTGGTTTCAAGCCC
>Ga0209483_1000113_pt1 | contig 79599 bp, 84 predicted proteins | sample NGEPerA_FD_184508 | JGI IMG/M metagenome (GOLD analysis project Ga0209483, IMG submission 184508) | Arctic peat soil microbial communities from the Barrow Environmental Observatory site, Barrow, Alaska, USA - NGEE PermafrostL2-A... | ecosystem: Environmental > Terrestrial > Soil > Wetlands >... | reverse complement strand
CACCCCCGCCGCCGGTGAAGACATTCATCGTCTTCTTCGATTTCAACAAATCGAACCTGACCGCGGACGCGCAAAGCATCGTGACGGACGCCGTGAAAGCAGCCAAAGCCGGTGGCTTTGTTAAAGTGCTGATCACGGGCCACACGGACACGGTTGGCTCGCACAGCTACAACCAGGGTCTCTCCGAGCGCCGCGCTGGCGCCGTGAAGGACGAAATGGTTCGTGAGGGTATGGACGGTGCCGGCATCTCGACCGTCGGCAAGAGCTTCGACGATCCGCTGGTTCCGACCGGACCTGGCGTTCGCGAACCGCAAAACCGTCGCGCTGTGATCCAGCTCGGCGACAGCGCTGGAATGTAACGCTCTTACGAGCAGCATTGCGAAAGGGCGGGCTTCGGCCCGCCCTTTTGTTATTTGGGCTAGGCATTGGCCAATTTCGTGCGGCGACGATCAAGAGACCGGACGCGGCAAGCCCCCTCCCGCTGCACGCGTGCGGCGGAGCGAAGAGCTTGGATGCTGTTCCTTGGGTTACTGGGCCGGGGTTGCTGCCGGCGGTTGCATCGCGGGCGCTTGCGATGCCGGCTCTTCGGCCGGACTGGGTGAAGCCACCACGCCGTCCATCGTCGGTTTTGGCTTGGGCAGGATGAAACTGCCTTTGGCGCCTGCTGCAGCGCTTTGCAGCGAAACCGCTACGCGAATTTCGCAGCTATCCACCGGGCTCTGCTCCTGAACTGTGATCCCCGATGCAAACGCGGCCAGAGCCGGCTTTGGCGCGGTCAGCGCCGCGGCGAAAACCGTGTCGGCCTCGTGGCAATAGCCCAGATTGTCATGAATGCTACGAATGGAGGAATCATTGGCCATTCGCGTCTTGAACGCGTGATATTGATCTTCCCCGGCACGGCTGCCGAAAATCCGTTTGAACATCTTTTCCAGCACCGCGTCAGAGGCGCGAAGCTCCAAGCTGAAACCGGTCTGGAAGGCGTTAAAGTTCGTGACCTGATCGCAAGTCAGCGCCGCAACCATCAATTCCTGCTGGATAGCGGAGACTTGAATTGCCGTGACTTCCTCGGGTTTCGCGCATTTTGACGGTGCTGCCATCGCGTTGCTCGCAACGATTACGCCCACGAGCGTCAGCGCGCCCGCCTTCAGACTTCGACCCATCGAACACCCACATTGTTTCACGGCAGCCCGCACAATAGCATCCTCGCAAATGCGCCGCGAATCCTTCCTCTGCAACGTCGTTAAAATACGGGCTGCGCGGCTATGACAAGCCCCCCGCCCAAAGATCCCCCGGTCAATCCTGCGCTCGATCTGGCGGGCGAAAAAATCCATTGGGATCTTCGGGAGGCGATGTCCTATGGCGACTATCTTAAGTTAAACGACCTGTTAGCGTGTCAGAACCCGCTGACCGCACAGCACGATGAAATGCTCTTCGTCGTAATTCACCAAGCGTCGGAACTCTGGATCAAACTCTGCCTGCACGAAATTGGCGAGGCGATCCGGCAGATTCGTTCCGGCGACCTTGGCCTCGCGTTCAAGATGATGGCGCGCGTCGGCCGTGTGCAGGCCAATCTCATCCAGTCCTGGGAAATTCTCTCGACGCTGACGCCATTTGATTATTCGAGCTTTCGCGCGGCGTTGGGAAAGTCATCTGGCTTCCAGTCGTTTCAATACCGCGTGCTGGAATTCCGTTTGGGCAATAAGAACCCGCAGACGGCGCGTGTGTTCGATTCAAATCCGCAGATCGCGGCCATTGTCGATGTGGCACTCAAAGAGCCAAGCATTTACGACGAGTCGCTTGCGCTTCTGGCGCGCCGCGGATTTCCCGTTCCGGACGAGATCCTCAATCGCGATTTTTCCCAGCCATATGTTTCCGATCCGCGCGTGACTGAGGCTTGGCGGCAAGTTTATCGCGATGTCGAAACGCATTGGGATCTCTATGAACTCGCGGAGAAGCTTGTCGATCTCGAATACCGCTTTCACCTCTGGCGTTTCAGTCACATGAAGACCGTCGAGCGCATCATCGGCGCAAAGCCGGGAACCGGCGGGTCGTCCGGCGTTTCTTATCTGCAAAAGGCGTTGTCGTTGCGCTTTTATCCCGAGTTGTGGGACGTCAGAACCGAAATCTGAACTTTCGGACAGCCTGAAACCTTCTTCGAACCAAGCCGTTAGTCCCATGTCGCACCTGCGTTGTAGGGGCCTGCGAGCGGGAGGCTTCGCCTCCGGCGTACCGAGGAGGATGTTATGAAATTGCGGACACTCGTGCTTGCGGGCGCCGCGGCGCTGCTTGCATCGCCGGCGTTCGCCGGAGAAGGCTGGTATCTGGGACTTGGCGCGGGCTGGGATCACCTCAACGATCCGCGCGTGGTCGGTGCCGGTGTTATCGACGGTAAACTTGGAAGCCGTGATTCCGCGATCGTCGCCGGCACATTCGGCTACAAATTCGGTGCATTCCGGATCGAAGGCGAAACCGCCTGGGACCGGCATAGTACAAATGACTTCATCTCAGGCGGTCTGACATTCCCAAGCGCAGGCCATGCCGAAGTGCGCTCCTTCATGGTCAACGGCCTTTACGATATTCGTCTGATGCCGCGCCTGAAAATGTCCATCGGCGCGGGCGCCGGTATCGGCAGTGACCGCATCAAATTCGATAATCCGTTCGGCCCGGGCGAACTTCGCACGGGAATGCGTACGCGCTTCATGTGGCAGGGTATCGGTGGCTTCACCTACGATGCGTCACGCAACCTCGATCTTTTCGTCGAGTATCACTATCGCGACCTGCGCAACAGCTCGAACGACAGCATTGCCGGACCGCTGGAGAACCACAGTCTTGTCGAGCACGCTGTGATTGCCGGCTTGCGCTGGTATCCATGGTCCGAACCGGAGCGGGTGGCTTACCGCGAACCGCCGGCGCCTCCGCCCCCGCCGCCTGCTCCCCCGCCGCTACCGCCTGCTCCCGTGAAGACGTTCATCGTCTTCTTCGACTTCAACAAATCGAACCTGTCGCCCGAAGCGCAGAACGTAATTTCGGAAGCGGTAAAGACGGCACAACAATCCAGTCCGGTGCGCATCCTGATCACCGGACACACGGACACCGTCGGCTCCGACACGTACAATCAGGCACTCTCCGAACGCCGCGCTGGATCGGTAAAGGATGAAATGGTCCGCGAAGGCATGAAACCCGACGACATATCGACCGTCGGCAAGAGCTTCCACGATCCGCTGGTGGCGACGGGGCCGGGTGTGCGCGAGCCGCAAAACCGCCGCGCCGTTATTGATCTCGGCGGCTAATCGTCAAAGCAGGCTTTACAGATCAAGGGCGGGCCGCGAGGCTCGCCCTTACTGCTTGGATTTGCGATTGGCGTCCGCTAGGTCTTCGCGCGAGGGAGAACCGTTTGGGCGCGCTGTCGCATATCCGTGTGCTGGATCTGAGCCGGGTGCTGGCGGCACCGTGGGCGACGCAGATTCTTGGCGATCTGGGCGCCGAAATCATCAAGATTGAAAAACCGGGCGAAGGCGACGAGACACGGCAGTTCGGGCCGCCGTTTTTGCAGGATGCGGATGGAACGCGCGGCGACGCTACCTACTTTCTTGCCGCCAATCGCAACAAGAAATCCGTGGCAATCAATTTCGCCAAGCCCGAAGGCGCGGCGCTGATCAAGCGGCTGGCGCGGCGCGCGCATGTCGTGGTGGAAAATTTCAAGACTGGCGCGTTGGAAAAATACGGTCTCGATTATGAGATGCTGGCTGCTGACAATCCGGCACTGATCTATTGCTTGCTCACCGGCTTCGGGCATGACGGGCCCTACAAGGACAAGGCCGGATACGACTATCTGATCCAGGGCTTGGGCGGATTGATGAGCATAACCGGCCAGCCCGATGGCACACCGGGCGCGGAGCCGATGAAGGTTGGCCTCGCAGTGTCCGACCTCTTCACGGGCCTCTACACCACCATCGCCATTCAGGCGGCGCTGATTCATCAGGCGCGCACCGGCGAAGGCCAGAGCATCGACATGGCGCTGTTCGACTGCCAAGCGGCGGTGCTTGCCAATCAGGCGATGAATTATCTTTCCGGGAGCATGGTGCCGAAGCGCATGGGCAACGCCCATCCCAATATCGTGCCGTATCAGGTGTTTTCGACCTCGGACGGCTTTCTGATTCTGGCCATCGCCAATGACGGCCAGTTTCGCCGCTTTTGCGCCGCCGCCGCTATCGCGCAAATCGGCAGCGATGCGCGTTATGCCACCAATTCGGCGCGCGTCGAAAATCGCGATGCGCTCATCGCGCTGCTCACGCCTCTTTTTACCCGGCGCTCCACCTCCGACTGGATCTCGGCGCTGGAAGCCGTGAATGTGCCGTGCGGCCCGATAAACCGTGTCGATCAGGTGTTTACCGATCCACAGGCGATCGCGCGCGGGCTGACCATCGACATGGCCCACGGCGCAGCCGGCGATATCAAACTGGTTGCGAGTCCGCTGCGGCTGGGCAAAACACCTCCGGAATATCGCAACGCCCCGCCGCTTCTGGGCGAACACACCCGCGAAATCCTGTGCGGCACGCTGGGACTGGCCGAAACCGAGATCCAGTCGCTGGTGCAATCCAAGGTTATCGGCCTTCAAAGCACAGATCGAGCACTCTACCGGCCATAATAGCTCGCGTTTTTCCGATATCGCGCAACGAAGCGTTGGGCGGTTGCGTTAGACAATCATGCGATTGAGGAGGAAAGCGGCGGTGCGCGCGTTGGTGGCGTGTCTGATTCTTCTGGCGGCCGCCATGCCGGCGACAGCCGCGCCTCCGCATATTCGCCCCTCCCTGCCTGACAGCAACTTTGCTCGCGGAGACGAGCCGCGCCTGCGCCTACCCGGCGAACAGGATTACGCCAGTCTCGTGGCCAGCCAGAACGGCAGCAGCCCCGTGTTCGGTCCTAGCGATGCCCGATTTGCGGCAACATCTAAGCCGTCTGGCTTTTCCGTAGGGCCCATCCGCGCCGAACCCGAGATAATCAACGGCCGCCGCCATGTTCATTACCGGCTGGAAGGGATGCATGTCATGGGCGGCGATATCAGCGGTTCGGTCAACCCCCACGGTGCCATGCTCTCCCTGCATTGGCCGCCATCAAGCGACTAAGCGGGCGGCCTCTTTTCGGCCGCGCTCCCATGCAGTAATGCTGCACGCCCGCGTGTTTGCGGCTTTTAAAAAGGAATGCCCGCCATGTCGTACAAGGTCGCCGTTGTCGGCGCGACCGGCAATGTCGGACGGGAGATGCTCAACATCCTCGCCGAACGCGCCTTTCCCGTTTCCGAAGTGGTGGCGCTCGCCTCCACACGTTCGGTCGGAAAGGAAGTTTCCTTCGGCGACAAGACGCTGAAGATCAAGGCGCTCGACTATTACGACTTCAAAGGCACGGATATCGCGCTGATGAGCGCGGGCTCGGCCGTCTCCAAAATCTGGGGCCAGAAGATCGCCAATGGCGGCACCATGGTGATCGATAATGCTTCGCACTTCCGGTTGGACCGCGACGTGCCTCTGGTCGTGCCCGAAGTGAACGCTGATGCGCTGAACAGCATCAAGAAAAACATCGTCGCCAATCCCAATTGCGCGATCGCCCAGCTTGTCGTTGCGCTGAAGCCGCTGCATGACGTGGCAAAGATCAAGCGCGTGGTCGTTTCGACCTATCAGTCGGTGTCGGGTGCTGGCAAGGAGCCGATGGATGAGTTGTTCCGTCAGACGCGCGCGGTGTTCGTCGCCGATCCGATCGAGACCAAGCTATTTACCAAACAGATTGCTTTCAACGTGATTCCCCACATCCAGGACTTTCTGGATTCCGGATACACCAACGAAGAATTCAAGATGATGGCCGAGTGTCAGAAAATTCTCGACCCCGACATCCAACTCACCGCGACCTGCGTGCGCGTGCCGGTATTCATCGGTCATTCGGAAAGCGTCAATATCGAATTCGAAAAGCCGATCACGGCGGCGCGCGCGCGCGAAATATTGCGCGAAGCGCCAGGTGTGCTTGTCGTCGATAAGCGCGAGGATGGCGGCTACATAACGCCAGTGGAAGTTGCCGGCGAAGATGCAACTTATGTGTCACGAATCCGCAAGGATCCGACGGTCGAACACGGGCTCGCCATGTGGGTGGTCGCGGACAATCTGCGCAAAGGCGCGGCGCTCAATGCGGTGCAGATTGCCGAGTGTCTGATTAACCGAAAGATCCTTAAAAAGGCGGCGTAGTTTGCCTGTCGCCTCCAGGGCGCTAGGATGGTGCCGGAGGGAAGCTGTCATGTTGTCGGGGGAATTTTCTGCACTCGTGACCCGCTTCGGCGCGGCCGCGACCGCTGGTGACGGCAAGGCACTGGCAGCCTGCTTCACCGAAGATGGTACCTATTTCGATTACATCTACGGCCCACATAAGGGCCGCGATTCCATCGCCGATATGCTGGAAAACCTCTTCCATCGCGATGCCGATGATTACGACTGGACCTTCTTCGATCCGGTCGTAAACCGCGATCTCGGTTATGCTCGCTCGCTGTCGCGCTTTGTCTCCAAGATCGAGCAGTTCAAGGGCAACAGGATTGTCATCGACGGCATCAGCCGTTTCGTCCTCAGAGACGGCCTGATCGCGGAATATCATGAAAGCGTAAATGGCGGCGTGGCGCAGGCCCAGCTGGGTGTTCCGCCCGAACGCATGGCCAAGGTAATGAAGCGCTGGGCCGAGCGACTTCTTTCGACCGATGAAGTGGCTGCCTACGCGAAGGACTTTCGTAAATAGTGTAGCGCTTGGCGGCGTGCGCGGCATGGGTTAGGTGTCGCCAAGGCTGTTTCGAGGAAGTCCATGTCAGACGCCATCCGTCCGCGCCGCAGCGTGCTCTACATGCCGGGTTCAAACGCCCGCGCCATCGAAAAGGCGCGCGCGCTTCCTGCCGACGCGCTGATCCTCGACCTGGAGGATGCCGTTGCCCCTGAAGCCAAAGAACTTGCCCGCAGGCAGGTTTGCGAAGCCGTGAAAGCCGGCGGTTTCGGCAAGCGCGAGATCGTCATCCGCGTAAACGGACTCTGGACCCAATGGGGCGAAGATGATCTCGCCGCGGCCATCGCGGCGAAACCCGACGCGGTGCTGATACCCAAGGTTTCCTCGCCGTCGGATCTTCAGACCATCGAGGAACGTTTTGCCGGTCACGATCCTGAACGCAAGACGATGATCTGGGCGATGATCGAAACACCGCTTGCCATTCTTAACGCCGGCACCATTGCGAGCGCGGGAGGAAGGCTGCGCTGTTTCGTGATGGGTACCAACGATCTCATCAAGGAATTTCGCGGGGCCCACACGCCGGGCCGACAAAACCTTTCGGCGGCGCTGGGCATCTCCGTAGCGGCCGCACGCGCCTACGGGCTCGCCATTCTCGACGGCGTCTACAATGACATCCAGAACACGGATGGATTTCTCGATGCCTGCAAACAGGCGCGGAATTTTGGTTTTGACGGCAAGACGCTAATCCATCCTTCGCAGATCGCGCCCTGCAACGATGTCTTCGCGCCGTCCCAGACTGAAGTAGAGGCTGCCCAACGGATCATCGCAGCCTTCGACCAGCCGGAGAACAAAGGCAAAGGTGCAATCTCGCTGGATGGCCGCATGGTCGAATTACTGCATGCGGAGATCGCGCGCGGAACCGTCGCCATGGCGAACGCTATCGCGGCTCTGCAGGACCTATGAGCGTCAAAAACAATCCGGGGAATTTCTTCGAGGATTTTCGCCTCGGCCAGAAACTCGTTCACGCCACACCGCGTACGCTGACGAATGGCGATGCGGCTTTGTACACTGCGCTCTACGGCCCGCGTTTTGCGCTTCAATCGGCAGATACTTTCGCCAAATCTCTTGGCCTGCCCGGCGCACCTCTGGACGATTTGCTCGTTTTTCACACCATATTCGGCAAGACGGTTCCCGACATTTCGCTCAATGCCGTCGCCAATCTCGGTTATGCGGAAGGCACGTTTCTCGAGCCCGTCTATCCGGGCACGACGTTGTCCGCGCTTTCCGAAGTGATTGGGCTCAAGGAGAACTCCAACAAACAGACCGGCGTGGTCTATGTCCGCACCGAGGGCTTCGACGAAAACAGGACGAAGGTTCTCTCTTATGTCCGCTGGGTGATGGTGCGAAAGCGCGATCCGGACGCTTCTATCTCCGGCGCGCATGTGCCGGAACTTGACGAAGCTGTTGCGCCCGGCGCGCTGGCCGCGCCGGAAGGGAATTTCTCCCGGTTCGACTGCGCTGCGTCGGGCAGCCCCAGTCTGTGGGATGACTATCAAACCGGCGAAAAAATCGATCATGTCGATGGCATGACCGTTGAAGAATCCGACCACATGCTGGCGACGCGACTCTATCAGAATACCGCCAAGGTGCATTTCAATCAGTTCAGCGAAGGCAAAGGCCGCTTCAGGCACAGACTGATTTATGGCGGTCATGTGATTAGTCTGGCACGGGCACTTTCGTTCAACGGACTTGCCAATGCGGTGTCGATCGCTGCGATCAACGGCGGGCGTCACCTCAATCCGCTGTTCGCGGGCGACACGGTATTCGCGTGGAGCGAGATACTCGGCAAAGCGGAAGTCACCCATCGCAAGGATTGCGGCGCGCTTCGCTTGCGCCTTGTGGCCACCAAGAACTTGCCCTGCGCCGAATTCCCCGACAAGAACGCGGACGGGCAATATCCGGAAAATATCATTCTCGATTTCGATTACTGGGCGATTCTTCCGCGGCGCTGATGGCAAATCGTCTGATCCCTCGATACCGCGCCGCAGTGGCTAAAGGCGAACTCAAGGGCGACGTCGCTCAGGAAGCAGCTATGCTGCGCCTGCAGAAACTCGCCAACACATTGAAGAGCTATAGATCCGGGCGCCGCGGATTTTTCTTCCGCGCAAAACCCGCGCCGCGCGGACTCTACATCTGGGGCGATGTCGGGCGTGGAAAATCCATGCTGATGGATTTGTTCTTTGAGCTTGCGCCCATCAAAAAAAAGCAACGCGTGCATTTCAACGCCTTCATGGTGGACATACACACGCGCATTCATGCCGAACGCCAGCGCGGCGACAGCAGTGATCCGATCGTGCCGGTTGCGCGCGCCATTGCGGCCGATGCCACGTTGTTCTGCTTCGACGAATTTCAGGTCACGGACGTGGCCGACGCACTGATTTTGGGCCGCCTGTTCCAGCAACTCTTCGATTTGGGCGTGGTGATCGTCGTAACTTCCAACATCCCGCCAGAAAGGCTTTACGAAGGTGGTCTCAATCGCCAGATTTTTTTGCCTTTCATCGCGATGATCGAGGAGAGACTCGACGTGCTGGAGTTACGCGGCGCGCTTGATTACCGCCTGCAGCGCATGAGCGGGTTCGACATCTACATCATGCCGTCGGGACCAGAGGCCGACGCCAAGATGGATGCCGCTTGGTTGCGTCTGACAGACCAGCCTGATCCGAAGCCGGCGATGCTCACGGTGTTCGGCCGTTCCTTGCGCGTGCCGCGCGCGGCCAAGGGTGTTGCGCGGTTTTCCTTCAATGATCTGTGCACACAACCATTGGCGGCACCCGACTATCTGGCAATTGCTCAGAATTTTCATACCGTTCTGATAGACAACATTCCGCAGATGAGCATTGCGATGCGAGACGAAGCGCGCCGTTTCGTGCTGCTGATCGATACACTCTATGACGAGGGCACCAAGCTCATCTGTTCCGCAGCCGCCTTGCCGGATCAACTCTATATAGAGGGAGACGGCTTGGAAGCTTTCCGACGCACCGCTTCGCGGCTGGTCGAAATGCAGAGCCTTGACTATCTCAAACGCGGCCAGGGTATTCATGGCGCGGCCAATTAGGATAGGATCGCGCCATGAGCAGGCTTCTGACCGTTGCGATATTGCTGTTCGCGGCTATCGCGCTCGCCAAATTCTGGCCGCGCATCCTGGTGGCGCTCAAACGGTTTGATGAGCGAAATGTTGCGCGCGAGCGCCAGGAAAACATCGACCGCCAGGATCAGCTCGCTCATTTCCGCCACACACTGAAACTTGCCGAAGAGCAGGTCGAAGACGTGAGTGAACTTGAAACCCGCGATGCGCGCACTGGGCTGCCGGTGACGCTCTATGTGTTCGAAGGCGAACACTATGCGACGCGCCGGGAAGCGGAGCGCGCGCGGGAGGACACCGTCCGCGGCAAGGCGCGCGCCTTTTATGTCGAACTGCCAGCGGCGCTGGCGCATCGTGGTAAGGACCGGCTTCACTAGTCATGCTGCCTCGCCTTTCAGCAGACGCGGCAGCTTGCCGACATCGCCGCCGGCATGGCGCATGAAAAAGCGGCGCAGCAGCCCGATACCGTCGACGATACCAAGCCCCAGATCGCGCACGAGACGCAACGGCGCAATGTCGTTGGAGAACAGACGATTCAATCCGTCGGTTGCGGCGGCGAGCGAAAGTGAATCGAACCGCCGCCAGCGCTCGTAGCGTTTCAGCGTATCGAGATTGCCGATATCGAGGCCAAGGCGCGCGGCGTCAAGCACCGTCTCGGCCAGGGCGGCGGCGTCTTTCAGGCCGAGATTCAATCCCTGACCCGCGATCGGGTGAATGCCATGTGCCGCGTCGCCGGCCAGCGCGAAACGCGGCTTCACATAAGACCGGGCCAGATGGAATTTCAGCGGATAGGACCAGCGCGGTCCCGCTGTTTTCGTGGCGCCCAGATGTGAGCCGAAGCGACGCGCGATCTCTTCGTTGAATTCGCGTTCCGGCAATTTCATCATTACCGGCGCGAGATCCTCGCGCTCGGTCCACACCAAAGACGAGCGATTGCCCGTCATCGGCAGAATTGCAAACGGTCCCGACGGCAGGAAATGTTCGTAGGCCACGCCGTCATGCGTTTTTTTGTGTTCGACGGTCGCGACGATTCCCCATTGCGGATAAGACCAGCCGATCACGGCAAGCCCCATCTCCTCGCGCATCGGCGAGTCGCGGCCATCGGCAGCGACGGCCAGTCGTGCGCGCACGCTTTCGCCATTCGACAATGACGCGGTGATCGCGCCTTCGGAATTTTCCAGCCCGGTCAACGCAGCGGGCGCGACAAGCGTGGTGTTCGGTTGCGCTTCCAGCGCTGCGAACAACGCGCGGCGGATATGACGGTTCTCGGCGATAGCACCCATTGGCCGGCCGATTTCCGCGGAATCGAAATGCAACGAGAGCGGCGATGGCACACCTCCCAGCGGCGCATCGGTGACGAGGATATCGCGGATCGGTTGCGCGTCGGCCTCGAGCAACGGCCACACTGCGAGCGCTTCGAACATGCGCACCGTCGAATAAGAGAGAGCGCTGACGCGGCCGTCGAAACCCGCATCGAGCAATGCTTTGGGCGGTACCGGATCGGCCACGACGACTTTCAGGCCACCCTGCGCCAGCGCCAGCGCCAGGGTCAGACCGACCATGCCGCCGCCGCCGACAATAACGTCCGTTTCGCGCGGTTTCGTTGTTGCTACCACCAGCTTTTACCCACTCTCAGAACAATTCCCGGTTGTCCGGTTGTTTTCGCATTTTTTTCAAGCCTTCCGGCACCCCTACATTTTGTGTTTCCAGCGGGGAGAAGCATTCGTTTTCGAGTTTCCGCGCTTACCCCTCCCCCAGCTTCCAGTTTCTTGAGGAACGGAGACGTGAAGTGGGCTCGCACCAGGAATTGTAATATAGCCTATCTAAGTCGAACTATCAAGGATAAATATCATATATATCATTCGATCCGAGCTGCCGAAAATTTGTGCAATGAATTGCCTTTGCCTGATTATTGGGCGGAAAACCCCTCCACGCCATCGTCGCCAAACCACCAAAAATACTAATCCACAAATTGGAACAGTCGCTTAGCGTTTTGCTGCGGCGCGGCACGTTTCTTGATGAAGTGTTAACGGGCCGTCGCATTCAACAAGGGGAAAAGGCATGAAACTCATCACCGCCATCATCAAGCCGTTCAAGCTCGATGACGTGCGCGAAGCGCTCTCGGCCATCGGCGTGCAGGGCATGACCGTGACCGAGGTCAAGGGCTACGGGCGCCAGAAAGGGCACACCGAGATCTACCGCGGCGCGGAATACGCCGTGAGCTTCCTGCCCAAAATCCAGATCGAAGTGGCCGTGAAGAGCGAAATGGTCGAGGCCGTGATCGAGACGATCAGCGGCAAGGCCAAGACCGGCCAGATCGGCGACGGAAAAATCTTCGTCCTGCCGCTGGAACAGGTGGTGCGTATCCGCACCGGAGAAACCGACGGCGACGCGCTGTGAGATTCCGCACAAGATTCAAAAAGGGGACGAACATGAGCTTTGATTGTAAAAAAGTGGGGACTTGTGCGGCCGTCGCAGCGGGCGCGATTTTGGCGAGCAGTGGGACGGCCTTCGCGGCAGCGCCCAAGATCGATTCCGGCGACACGGCCTGGATGATCACATCCAGTGCGCTGGTTCTGATGATGACCATTCCGGGCCTGGCGCTTTTCTATGCCGGCATGGTGCGCAAGAAAAACATTCTCGCGACGGCAGCGCAAAGTTTTGGCGCCACCTGCATCATCACAGTCTTGTGGATGGTCATCGGCTATTCGGTGGCATTCACGACGAATGCCAATTCCAACCTCAACCAGTATATCGGCAGCTTCAATTATTTCCTGCTCGGGCCGATGGGATTGAACGCGACAAGCACGCTTGCGCCCACCATTCCCGAATCCGTTTATATGTTTTTCCAGATGACCTTCGCGATTATCACGCCGGCCCTGATCGCCGGCGCAATCGCGGACCGCATGAAATTCTCGGCCTTCATGTGGTTCATGTCCCTCTGGCTGCTTTTCGTCTATTGCCCGATCGCCCATTGGGTGTGGGGCGGCGGCTTCCTCGGCCAATGGGGCGCTCTCGACTACGCCGGTGGAACCGTCGTGCATCTGAACGCCGGAACCGCGGGCCTCGTCGCCTGCCTCATGCTCGGCAAGCGCGTTGGCTACGGCACCGAAAACATGGCACCGCACAATCTGCTGTTCGCGCTTATCGGCGCCTCGTTGCTGTGGGTCGGATGGTTCGGTTTCAATGCCGGTTCGGCCGTGACCGCAAACGTCAATGCCGGCATGGCGGCGGCGGCGACGCAAATTGCAACCGCAGCAGCGGCGCTCGGCTGGATGATCATGGAATGGATGATCAACAAGAAGCCTTCGGTGCTCGGCATGATTTCGGGCGCGGTGGCGGGCCTTGTCGCCATCACGCCCGCCTCGGGTTTCGTCAATCCGATGGGCGCGCTGGTTATCGGCTTCTCCGCAGGTGTTGTGTGCTACTTCGCATCGGTCTGGGTGAAGAAGTGGCTCGGCTATGACGATGCACTCGATACCTGGGGCGTTCATGGCGTCGGCGGCGCGTTGGGCGCCATGATGACCGGCATGTTCGCGTCCAACGCGATCAACTCCTCCGCCAAGGGCTGGCTGATCGACGGCAACGCCCATCAGATGCTGATTCAGTTTTACGATGTGGGTTGCACGTTCCTGTATAGCGGCATCGGCACCTTCATCATTCTGAAACTGATCGACATCGTGATCGGAATTCGGGTTTCCCGCGACGTCGAAGTGGAAGGTCTCGACATCAACCTGCACGGCGAAACCGTGCACGGCTGACCGCCGCAGCATTTCTCCCCGAACTTGGGGGCGCTCCTTAACCGGAGCGCCCTTTTCTTTTGCAGATATAGGCGATCTGCACAGGGCGCGCTCCTTCTTTGACGGCAGTTTGCTACCAAGGTGCTGGGGAGAACGCCTATGGCAGATGTAACGGTGCGCCCAGCGCGCAAAGACGACTTCGCGCAATGGGAGCCGTTATGGGATGGCTATACGCGTTTTTATGAGCGCAAACCCGGCGCGAAACTCACTGCTATCACCTGGCAGAGATTCTTAGATCTCTATGAGCCGATGTATGTGCTCGTCGCGGAGCTGGACGGCAGAATCGTTGGCACCGTGCATTATTTGTTTCACCGCAGCACTTCAATGATCGAGCCAAACTGCTATTTGCAGGATCTGTTCACGGCGGAAGGATTGCGCGGGCACGGAATCGGACGCGCCTTCATCGAGGCCGTGTATGCGCGCGCGAAGGAAGCAGGCGCGAGCCGCGTCTATTGGACGACTCACGAAACCAACCACACGGCGATGAAACTGTACGACAAGATCGCCGCGCAGACGGGCTTTCTGCAATATCGCAAAAACCTGACCTGACGTTGCAAAAATCGCCATGGACGAGCGAGTCCGCACCTCGCTAGACTCGCGCATCTCATAAGGATGCAATTCCATGCTCCCCGGCCGCCTTGCCGAACTGCCGCCCGGTTCCTTCGCCAAATTGGCGAGTCTTTTGGAAAACGAAAAGCCGGGCGCGGCGCCCACTAATCTTTCCGTGGGCGACCCACGCGGGACTGTACCTGCCTTCGTCACCGAAGCCCTGGCAAAGCACGTGCATGAATTCGGCGAATATCCCGCGATCACCGGCACGGCAGATTGGCGCGAGGCAGCGGCAGGCTGGCTGCGCCGGCGCTTCGCATTGCCGCACACTGTTGTCGATTCCGAGAAGAACCTTCTGCCGCTGAACGGCACGCGCGAAGGCCTGTTCCTCACGCCTTTCATCGTGACGCCGGACAAGAAAGCCGGCGCGCGTCCCGCAATCCTGCTGCCCAATCCATTCTATCAATGCTACGCGGCGGCGATTCTGGCGGCGGGCGCCGAGCCTGTCTTCGTGCCCGCAACGGCGGCGACGCATTTTCTGCCGGACTATGCGGCGCTGCCAAAAGAAACACTGGAGCGCACGGTCGCGCTCTACATCTGCTCGCCCTCCAATCCCGAAGGCGCGGTGGCGGACGAAGACTATTGGCGCACGCTGTTCGCGCTCGCCGATCGCTATGACTGCACGGTGTTCGCGGATGAGTGCTACGCCGATATTTATCTGGGCGAAAAGCCGCTCAGCGCGCTCACCGCACGGTTTCAACAAAGCGGGTCGCTCGACCGGCTTCTCACCTTTCATTCGCTCTCCAAGCGCTCGGCATTGCCGGGGTTGCGGTCCGGCATCGTGGCGGGCGATGCAAAGCTGATCGCGGCATTTCGCGACTTTCGCAATTATGCTGGCCCGCAAGTGCCGATGCCGATCCTGGCGGCAAGCGCGGCCGCTTGGAGCGACGAGGCGCATGTCGATGCCAATCGCGCGACCTATGCGGAGCGTTTCGCCGCGGCCAACCGCCTGCTCGGCAATCGCGCCGGATTTCACCTGCCCGATGGCGGCTTTTTCCTCTGGATGGACGTGGGCAACGGCGAGGCTGCGACCCTTAAACTTTGGCGCGAGGCCGGCATCCGGGTCTTGCCCGGCGCCTATATGGGCCGCGAAATTATACCGGGGAAAAGCCAGTCGAACCCTGGCTTTTCTTACATCCGCGTGGCGCTCGTTAGCGATTTGTCAACCATTACAGCCGCACTCGAAAGGATGGGTGAAATTCTGGGCAGAGACGGGGCATGAGTACGTCGCGCCGGGCGATGGGCGTCTATCAGCCACGCAACCGCAAGGCCGCGTTTTCGGACGCGCTGGCAGATGCCCGCCGCTCCATGGCGCGGCTTATGAATATCGCGGCGATGCGCGGCGCGGGCGGCCTTCTCTTCCTGGGCTCGGTCGCGGCGTTGATTGCGCTGGCGACCTATCATGCCGGCGACGCCAGCCTGAACAGCGCAACGGGACATGAGCCCTTGAACCTGTTGGGCGGATTGGGCGCGACCGCTGCCGATCTTCTGCTTCAGACTTTTGGAATTGCCGCACTGGCGTTTCTCGCGCCGCCAGCCCTCTGGGGCATTCGCGCGCTGACCGGCAAGCATCTCTCCTATGCAATCTGGCGCGCTTTCGCCTGGCCGCTCGGCACGCTGTTCGTGGCGGCCGGGCTTGGCGTGATTCCCGGTCCCGGCAGTCTGCCGACCAAAGGGGCCGGCGGATTGATCGGACTCGCGGCAGCCGGCCTCTCCGCGCACGCCGCACAATTTTACGGCCAGCACTGGCTCGGCACGGTGCTGCCTTTCCTGCTGCTGATCACAGGCCTTCCCCTCACCTTCCTTGCTACCGGAATCCATTTTCGCCGCTTCGTGCGCAGCATCGCCAATGTGCCGGCGTTCTTCGTGTGGCTCGGCGGCAAGCTGCATCTTCCGATCCTGGCGCTCAAAGCGCATCGCGATTACGACCATGAACCCGACGACGATGCGGACTACGAAGCCGAAGACGAAGACAGCGATGACGACGTCTATGGCCTCGCCTTGCGGCCCGAGCCGGTCGCGGCAAGCCCACGCGGCAGCGAGCGTCCGCTGCGCGTCAAGCGCGACGATCCGCGCAAGAAGCAGACGCTGCCCAAGCCGGCGCGTCAGCCCGGGTTCAATCTCGGCAACAGCGAATATCAACTGCCGGCATTGAGCCTTCTGGCCGAACCCGTGCGTCTGCATGAAGCAACCGCGCTCTCCGACGAAGCGCTGGAAGAAAATGCGCGCATGCTCGAAGCCGTGCTTTCCGACTTTGGTGTGCGCGGACGCATTGTGGCGGTACGCCCCGGCCCGGTGGTGACGCTCTACGAATTCGAACCGGCGGCGGGGGTGAAATCGTCGCGCGTGATCTCGCTCTCCGACGATGTGGCGCGTTCGATGAGTGCCGTTGCGGCGCGCATCGCCGTCATTCCCGGCCGCAATGTGATGGGCGTGGAGCTGCCCAACCAGAATCGCGAAATCATTTTCCTGCGCGAGCTTCTTTCTTCGCCCGAATATGAAAAGGCGCGCGCACCGCTGACCCTGGCGCTCGGCAAGACCATCGGCGGCGAGCCGGTGATGGCCGATCTCGCCAAGATGCCGCATCTTTTGATCGCCGGTACGACGGGCTCGGGCAAGTCCGTCGGTCTCAACACGATGATCCTGTCGCTGCTCTATCGCATGCCGCCCGAGCATTGCCGCATGATCATGATCGATCCCAAGATGCTGGAGCTTTCGGTGTATGAAGGCATTCCGCATCTGCTGGCGCCGGTCGTGACCGATCCGCGCAAGGCGGTCGTCGCGCTCAAATGGGCGGTGCGCGAAATGGAAGAGCGCTATCGCAAAATGTCCAAGCTGGGTGTGCGCGGCGTCGAAGCCTTCAACGATCGCGTGCGCAAGGCAAAGGACAAAGGCGAACAGTTAAAGCGCACCGTGCAAACCGGTTTCGATCGCGAAACCGGCAAGCCAAAATACGAAGACGAAATCCTCGAACTCGAGCCCATGCCGTTCATCGTGGTGGTGGTGGACGAAGTGGCCGACCTGATGATGACGTCGGGCAAGGAAGTCGAAGGCGCGGTGCAGCGCCTGGCGCAGATGGCGCGCGCGGCCGGCATTCATCTGATTGCGGCAACGCAGCGCCCTTCGGTGGATGTCATCACCGGCACGATCAAGGCGAACTTCCCGACACGCATTTCCTTTCAGGTCACATCCAAGATCGACAGCCGCACCATTCTAGGCGAACAGGGCGCCGAACAATTGCTCGGTCAGGGCGACATGCTGCACATGATGGCGGGCGGGCGTATCCGCCGCATTCACGGCCCCTTCGTCAACGACGCCGAAGTGGAAGAAGTTGTACGGTTTCTGAAAACACAGGGCCGCCCCGAATATCTAGATGCCGTCACGGAAGACCCGGAAGAAGACGGCGACAATTCCGATCCTTATGGGCTGCACAGCAACGCCGAGACGGGCGACGATCTCTACGACAAGGCGCTCGCCATCGTGGCGCGGGAACGCAGGGCCACGATCTCCTACATCCAGCGCCGCCTCGAGATCGGCTACAACCGTGCCGCCCGCCTGATCGAGCGCATGGAAGCCGACGGCGTCATCTCCAAGCCCAACCACAAGGGCCTGCGCGAAGTTCTTCTGCCGGAAGGGCGGGATTAGTTCACGCCAATTGTCTTTCGGAAAACTGCTGCGACCCTATATAAGGTTCGCAGGCTTCCGGAGGAGTTCATGTCCACCTATATCGAAAAGTCGCTCGGCCAGGGCGAGACGCTGATCGCGCAGGCGCATTTTCACTGGTGGTACAGCTTCAAGGCCTGGATGGCGCTGATCTTCCTGGGCTGGATCGTCATCGGCATCGTCATTTTCTTTTCCATGATGATCAAGAAATGGACGACGGAGATTGGCGTTACCACGCATCGCTTCGTGGAGAAGTCCGGTCTCTTCACCCTCAGGACCAACGAGATCGCACTGCCCAATATCGAAGGGCTGAAAGTCGAGCAGAGTTTCTGGGGGCGCATCCTTGGCTTCGGCCATATCCGCATCGAGGGAACCGGCGTGGACGCGGTGAACATTCCCGACATCGCCGATCCCATCGCCTTTCGCGCCGCCATCGAAACGGCGAAATCTGGCGCGCGCTGAACGCCCTTCACGGCAAGAGCATATCGCGCGGCCGCAGCAGCAAGTGAAGCAGCAATCCACCGACACCGCAGGCCGCCATGATCGCCGCCAGCGGCAATGGCGAGGCGGCGTTGAAGACACCCATCACCAGCGAGACGGCAAAGCCGGAGACGAAGGCCAAGGTGCCGATCAGCGCGCTCGCCATGCCGGCATTGACCGCATAATGGCGCATCGCCGCGCCCGTCCCCATGGGGCCGATCGCGCCGTTGAGCGCGAGAAAAAGAAATAAAGACGCGCCGATCCCGAACACGCCGCCAAGGCCGCTGAGAGAAACAACAATGAGGATGGCGCCCGCGAAGACATGCGCGATCTGCGCGCGCAGCAAGACGCTTTCCGGCAGGCGTCCGCGTACAAGCCTTGCCGCGATCTGCGCCGTGCCGATCAAGCCCACGGCGTTGGCGCCGAAGAACCATCCGAAGTTCTGCGGTGCTATGTGAAAAATGTCGATGAAGACATGCGCCGATCCGGTAAGATAGGCGTAGAGCGACGCATTGCTCACGGCGCCCGCCAGCGCATAGGCGATGAAGCCGCGGTCGCGCAGGATATAGGCGTAGTCGCGCAAGATTTTGAACGGATGCATCGCGCGATGCGCGCCGCCATGGGTTTCCGGCAAGCGGATCGCAACCACGATGGCAACAATCCCGCCCACGCAGAACTGGAACCAGAAGATCGCGCGCCAGCTCGCCCAGATCAGAAAATAGCCGCCGAGAAACGGCGCGATGAGCGGCGCCACACCAAGCACCAGCATCATGTAAGCGAAAATGCGCGGCGCTTCCTCGGGACCGAAGAGATCGCGCACGCAGGCGCGCGCCACCACACCACCCGCGCAGGCGCCGACCGCCTGAAAAAATCGCGCGACCATCAGGAGTTCGACACTGGGCGCGAGCGCACAAGCCGCGCACATGGCGAGATAGAGTAGAAGTCCCGCGTAGAGCGGCGGCTTGCGTCCGAAGCGATCGGCCATCGGGCCGAAGAAGGCCTGCCCAACCGCGAAGCCGAGAAAGAAGGTCGCCAACGTATGTTCCGCCGAACCGATCGGCACGCGAAAATCGCGCGCGATGGCAGGCAGCGCCGGCAGATACATGTCGATGGAAAGTGCGCCAAACGCCGTCAGCGCGCCCAGAATGAGGATCAGCTCCACGCGGCGGCCCAGCGCGGTTTCAGTGGCCATCTGTTGCCGGGACGTCAGATTTGCCACGCTTGCGTCACTACCCTGAATTGCCGTGCCGCGCTAAGAATGTGCGGGGCAGAGCGGAGACATAGGATGTTCGGATTCTGAAGCTTGCGGGAATCTTGACGATTGGCATTGCGGCGCTTGCAGGTCAGGCGCTTGCCGCTGACGCGAAGAACGGCGCGGCCGTGTTCGCGCGCTGCGCCATCTGCCACTCCAACACCAAAGGCGCACCGGCCAAGATCAGTCCCAACCTCTTTGGCGTCGTCGGCCGAAAAGCGGGCACCCAGCCAGACTTCTCCTATTCGGCCGCTCTGAAGAATTCCGGCATCGTCTGGACCCCGGCCAATCTCGACAAATGGACCGCTGCCCCCGCGCAGATGGTCTCCGGCAACCGCATGGCCTTCGCCGGCATCTCCAGCGCCACGGACCGCGCCGATCTCGTCGCCTATCTCGCGACGCTCAAACGATGGGCAGGAGGCCTGCGGCGGAGTGACGCAGAAATTTCGGAATGCTGCGCTGCACCTAAAAAATCGAAGCTTAACGGCATGCACAATCCATAGGCATAGTGCCGTGCCAATGCGTTGACAGACGGTCAGCCCCGGTCCTAGTTTTTGCGCCGCACAAGAGAGCGGGCGGCCACAGGGGCCCGGACGCGGGATGCATCCGGCGATAAGACGCCGCCTTTCTGGGAAGGCAATCGAGCAGTCATGAAGGTCATCGTGCCCGTGAAGCGGGTGATCGACTACAACGTGAAAGTCCGCGTGAAATCGGACCAGAGCGGCGTCGATCTCGCAAACGTCAAAATGTCCATGAACCCCTTCGACGAGATCAGCGTCGAGGAAGCGATCCGCCTGAAGGAAAAGGGCAATGCGACAGAGGTCATCGTCGTCTCCATCGGCCCGCAACAGGCCAGCGAGACCATCCGCACGGCGCTCGCCATGGGTGCCGACCGCGGCATCCTGGTGAAGACCGATGGCGATGTGGAACCGCTCGCTGTCGCCAAAATCCTCAAAGCGATCTGCGAAGCCGAACGGCCGGGGCTCGTAATCACCGGCAAGCAGGCCATCGACGACGATTCCAACCAGACCGGCCAGATGCTGGCCGCTCTCCTCGGCTGGCCGCAGGCAACCTTCGCCCACAAGCTCGACATGGGCGACGGCAAAGCCCACATCGAACGCGAAATCGACGGCGGCTTGCAGACCGTGGAAGTGAACCTTCCCGCCGTGATGACGACCGACCTTCGTTTGAACGAGCCGCGCTATGCCTCGCTGCCCAACATCATGAAAGCGAAGAAGAAGCCGATCGACGAGAAGACCCCCGCCGATTACGGCGTCGATGTCACGCCACGGCTGAAGGTTCTGAAAGTAACCGAACCGCCCAAACGCGTCGCCGGCATCAAAGTGAAGACCGCCGCCGAGCTGATCGACAAACTCAAAGAAGCGGGGGCGTTCTGATGGCTTCGCTGGTGATTGCCGAACACGACAACAAAGTTCTGAAAGACGCGACCGCCAAGACTGTGGCCGCGGCGGCGCAGATTTCCACACCCGTGCATATTCTCGTCGCCGGATCCGGCTGCGAAGGCGTGGCCGATTTCGCGTCGAAACTGGCCGGTGTCGAGAAAGTTCTCTGCGCCGACGATCCGGCTTACGCGAAAATGGTTGCCGAGCCGATGGAGAAACTCATCGTCTCGCTGGCGGGCAAATACGATGCGATCCTGGCGCCCGCGACCACCAGCGGCAAGAACTACATGCCGCGCGTCGCCGCCAAGCTCGACGTGCCGCAGATTTCGGAAATCCTCAAAGTGATCAGTGCCGACACGTTCGAGCGCCCGATCTATGCCGGCAATGCCATCGCCACAGTGCAGGCGCCGGCTGGCAAGAAGATCATCACCGTGCGCACGACCGCGTTTAAACCAGCCGAAGGCGCTGGCAGCGCGACGGTCGAAAAGATCGCGAGCGCGGGCGATGACGGCATTTCCAAATTCATGAGCGAAGAGCTTTCCAAATCCGAACGCCCCGAGCTGACCTCCGCCAAGATCGTGATTTCCGGGGGGCGCGGCATGCAATCGGGCGACAATTTCCATCTGCTGGACAAGATCGCCGACAAGCTGCACGCAGCTGTTGGCGCGTCACGCGCAGCTGTGGATGCGGGCTTTGTGCCCAACGATTATCAAGTGGGCCAGACCGGCAAGGTCGTGGCGCCGGAGCTTTACATCGCCGTCGGCATTTCCGGCGCGATCCAGCATCTGGCCGGCATGAAGGATTCCAAGATCATCGCCGCCATCAACAAAGACGAAGAAGCGCCGATCTTCCAGGTGGCCGATTTCGGCCTTGTCGCCGATCTCTTCAAGGCGATCCCCGAAATGGACGATGAGCTTACGAAGCTGGGCTACTGAGCTTCCAAAGGACGAACAGGCATGGGTATCGAGCGAGTTGGCGTAATCGGCGCGGGACAGATGGGCACGGGTATCGCCCATGTTCTGTCGCTGGCGGGGATCGATGTCGTTCTGGAAGACATCGACGCACAAGCGCTGGCACGGGCGCGCGGCATCATCGAAAAGAACATGCACCGCCAGGCGGCGCGCGGCCTGATCAAGGACGATGCGGTCGCGCCGGCGCTGGCGCGCATTCATGCCTCGCAAAGCATCGACGACATGAAGGATCGCGAGCTCGTCATCGAAGCCGCGACGGAAGACGAAGCGACAAAGCGCAAGATATTCGCCGACCTCTGCCCGCGCCTGTCCAAGACGGCGATGGTGGCGAGCAACACTTCTTCCATCTCGATTACGCGGCTTGCGGCCTCGACCGACCGGCCGGAACATTTCATCGGGCTTCATTTCATGAACCCAGTGCCGATGATGCAGCTGGTGGAAGTGATCCGCGGCATCGCCACCGACGACGCGACATTCCAGGCTGCGCTCGAAATCGTGCGCAAGGTCGGAAAGACCGCCGCCTATGCCGAAGATTTCCCCGCCTTCATCGTCAACCGCATTCTGCTGCCGATGATCAACGAAGCGGTTTATACGCTCTATGAGGGCGTGGGAAACGTCGAAGCCATCGACACCGCGATGAAGCTCGGCGCCAATCATCCGATGGGTCCGCTGCAATTGGCGGATTTTATCGGCCTCGATACCTGCCTGTCGGTCATGCAGGTTCTGTACGAAGGCCTCGCGGATTCGAAATACCGGCCCTGCCCGCTCCTGGTGAAATATGTCGAGGCCGGTTGGCTCGGCAAAAAGACCGGCCGCGGCTTCTACGATTATCGTGGCGAACACCCTGTCCCCACGCGCTAGCTTTTCCACATTTCACTAAACCGACTTGGCCTTGATGCGTTACCGTGGACGGCGCATTTCAGCGCGGCCTGCACGGTAACCCCTCGATGACCCATCCAGACGGCTTGCCGGTCCCCCAGCGTTATTGGGCGATTGTCGCCATCGGGCTTGGCATCACGCTGGCGGTGATGGATTCGGCCATCGCCAATGTCGCGCTGCCGACCATTGCGCGCGATCTCAACACCAACCCGGCGCTGTCGATCTGGGTGGTGAACGGCTACCAGCTCGCCATCACAGTTTCGCTCCTGCCGCTTTCATCATTCGGCGACATCGCCGGCTATCGCCGTGTTTACCTGGGCGGCCTCATCCTTTTCACGATTGCTTCGCTGACCTGCGCGTTTTCGACATCGCTGCCTGAGCTTGCTGCCGCGCGCGTGATCCAGGGATTCGGCGCCGCCGGAATCATGAGCGTAAACACGGCGCTGGTGCGATACATCTATCCCCAGAACATGCTGGGACGCGGCATCGGCATTAACGCGCTGGTGGTTGCCGTCTCCGCCGCCATCGGCCCCACCGTCGCGAGCGCGATTCTGTCGATGGCGAACTGGCCGTGGCTGTTTGCTGTCAACGTGCCCATCGGTCTGGCGGCAATCGCCGTCGGCTGGCGCTATCTGCCGCACACACAGCTCGCGCCGCATCGCTTCGACATCATCAGCGCGATCCTGAGCGCCGCCACGTTTGGCATTCTGATCGGAAGCATTGACGCGCTTGGTCATGGCGAGGGCTTTCCGCTGTTCCTGGTGGAGATCGCAGCAACAGTTGGAATCGGCTACTTTCTGGTGCGCCGGCAATTGGCGCTACCCCTGCCGCTTCTGCCCGTCGATCTTCTGAAAATCCCGATTTTCGGGCTTTCGGTTTCGACGTCCATCTGTTCTTTCGCGGCGCAAATGCTGGCGCTGGTGTCGCTGCCCTTCTTGTTGCAGATGGATCTGCACTACAGCGCGGTCGAGACGGGACTTCTCATCACGCCCTGGCCCATCGCGATCGGCATCGCGGCGCCCATCGCCGGGCGCCTCGCGGATCGTTACTCCGCCGGAATTTTAGGCGGCATCGGCCTCTTCATATTCGCACTGGGCCTTCTGTCGCTCGCTTTCCTGCCGGACGTTCCACGCGCGATCGACATCGTCTGGCGCATGGTGCTGTGTGGCATCGGCTTCGGACTTTTTCAATCGCCCAACAACCGCGCGATGATCACCGCCGCGCCCAAGGAGCGCAGCGGCGGCGCCAGCGGCATGCTCGGAACGGCCCGGCTCTTGGGACAGACATCGGGCGCGGCGCTCGTCGCGCTCCTCTTCGCGCGCGTGCCAAGCCAGGCGCCCACCGTAGCCTTGCTCGTTGCAACAGGTTTTGCGCTGGTCGCGGCTTTCGTCAGCCTGGCGCGACTTTATGAATCGCCGGTATTGGCACATCAGCGCGCCTCCAATCCGGAAGCCGATCCGACCATGCATGCCACGCTGCTCCGTGCGGACCATCCTTCGCAGGCGGAGAAAACGCGCTAGTCTCGTGCGCATGAAAACCTATCGCATTGGAATTATCGGGCTCGGCCAGCGCATCGCGCATGTGCTGGCGGCGATGAAGGAAGTGGGCTGGAAGCTCGATATTGCGGGTCACGCCGACCCCGCGCCGGTCGGGGCTTCCATCCTGAAAGAACACGACATTGGCGCAGGTAAGCCCTTCGCCAGCGCGCAGGCGCTGCTGAAGGACGGACCGTTCGATCTGGTCATGATCGGCTCGCCCAATCATCTGCATTACGAGCATCTGCTGGCAGCGTTCGATGCGGGCTATCCGATCTTTGCCGAGAAGCCCATTGTGCGCACTGAAGATGAAAGTTTCGCGCTGGCACGGCATTTCGCGAGGAGGACAGTGCCACCGGTCTATGTCGGGCTCGTCATGCGTTCCATGCCCATCGTGCGCGAAGTCATTGCGCGCGTGGACAGCGGGCAGCTTGGTGAAATAGTTTCGATGGACGGGACGGAGCATCTGCATCCCGAACATGGCGGCTATCTGGCGCGCAACTGGCGGCGCAAACAGGCATGGGGCGGATCGTTCTTTCTCGACAAGGTGTGCCACGATTTCGATATCTTCAATCGCCTGACACGCGCGCGGCCTTCGCGTGTGGCAAGTTTCGGCGGACGGCGTATCTTTCGTGCCGATCGCGCGAATACAAAAACCTATGACAACGGCTCACCGGCCTACACGCTGCGTGATGCCGGCTGGGGCGCGGCCAACGACGCATTCCATTCCGACATGGATGTGACGGATCATCAAACTGCGCTGGTGGAATATGCCAATGGCGCGCAACTCTCTTTCCATTGCAACACCCATGTAAGTTTGCAGGAGCGTCGCTGGTATATCGCTGGCACCGAAGGCACGCTGCTCGCCGATCTGGTGCGCAACAAGATGATGATCCGCGGTGCCTTCGCATCCGGGAAACCCGAGCGCAAGGAATGGAACGAGCGCACGGACGACAATCACAATGGCGCCGATCAGGCGATGGCAAAGGATCTACTCGCCACGTTCGAAGAAGGCACAACCTTTCCTGTCACGCCCTATGAGTCGCTGGAAGCGGGCCTGACGATCATGGCGATCGACAAAGCCATGGAGACAAAAGCTGTCGTCGATTGCGCGCCGATCTGGGCAGACTACGACGCGGCGTGTACCAGCGCCTTGAAATAGGCGATGGCGGCCGGCGTATCCCATTCGGCCGGACCTTCGGCACGCGCGACCTCGCGTCCCTGCGGATCGATCAGCACAGTAGCCGGCAGCCCATAGGCGTGCAGCCCCTGCATCAGTACGACAGAGCTATCGGTGTTGACGGGCAGATTGGCCGCGCCATGGGCTTTGAGGAACTGCGCCGTTTCGGCAGCACTGCTGCGCCCTACATTGACCGGCACGACCATAAATTCGCGCACCGGGATCGCCGCCTGAAGGCGGGCCAAGGCAGGAAGCTCCTTCACGCAGGGGCCGCACCACGTCGCCCAGAGATTGAGCAGCACAAAGCGGCCGCGATAGGCGCTAAGCAGGTGGCGATTGCCCAAAGCGTCGGAGAACGCCACCGCGGGCACGGCAATCGCCGCCTTGGCGGGCTCCAGCGCCGCCAGTTCGGGCGGCTTCGCGTGGACAGTGGAGGAATGGATCACATATAGAATTATCGCTATGGCTATGGCCAAAATGGCCACTGCGGCAGCGGCGATCACATATGGTCGCGAACGGAACAGACGAACGAAATTCATGGGCACCAACAAGATGTGGGGCGGACGGTTCGCCGGAGGCCCCGCTGATATCATGGAGGAGATCAACGCCTCCATCGAATTCGACAAGCGGCTGGCGGCACAAGACCTCGCCGGCTCGCGCGCCCATGCCCGGATGCTGGCCGATCAGGGGATCATCGCGCAAGACGATGCAACCGCAATTCTGAAAGGCCTCGACCAGATCGAAACGGAAATCGCCGAAGGACGCTTCGAATTCAAACGGGACCTGGAAGACATCCATCTGAATATCGAGCAGCGGCTCTCCGAGATCGCTGGGCCAGCGGCAGGCCGCCTGCACACCGGACGCTCGCGCAACGACCAGGTGGCGACGGATTTTCGCCTTTGGGTGCGCGAGGCCTGTGCCCGTGCCGATGCAGGACTGCTCGGCGTGCAGCGCGCGCTTCTGGCGCAGGCGGAAAAGCATTCCGAAACGATCATGCCCGGCTTCACCCATATGCAGCCGGCGCAGCCGATCAGCTTCGCCCATCATTGCCTTGCCTATGTCGAGATGTTCGCGCGCGACCGCGGACGCTTTACCGATGCGATGAAGCGCATGAATGAATCGCCGCTGGGGGCCGCTGCGCTTGCCGGTACGCCGTTCCCGATCGACCGCGACAAGACGGCAACGGCTTTGGGTTTCGCAAGCCCGATGCGCAATTCGCTGGATGCAGTATCGAGCCGCGATTTCGCGCTGGAATACCTCTCGGCGGCGACGATTGCCGCCACAAATCTTTCGCGGCTCGCCGAAGAGATCGTGCTGTGGATGTCACCGTCATTCGGCTTCGTAAGCTTGAGCGATGCGTTCACCACCGGCTCCTCCATCATGCCGCAGAAGCGCAATCCCGATGCGGCGGAGCTGGTACGCGCAAAGACCGGTCGCATTCTCGGCCATTTCGTGGCATTGACGACCGTGATGAAGGGCCTCGCCCTCGCCTACGCAAAAGATTTGCAGGAAGACAAGGAAGCGATATTCGGCGCCGCCGATGCCCTGGAGCTTTCGCTGGCCGCGATGGCCGGAATGGCGCACGACCTGAAAGCCAATCCGGCCGCCATGCGCCGGGCTGCGGAAGCGGGCTATCCCACGGCCACGGACCTTGCCGACTGGCTGGTGCGCGTTCTGAAGAAGCCATTCCGCGAGGCGCATCACATCGCCGGTGCCATCGTAAAACGTGCCGAAGAAAAGAGCGTGACGCTGGATAAGCTCCCGCTGGCCGATATTCAGGCCATTGAATCCGGGATTACCAACGAAATTGTCACGGTGCTTTCGCTGGAAGCTTCGCTACAATCGCGCACCAGCTTTGGCGGCACGGCGCCGGTGCGCGTGCGCGAACAGACCGCATTCTGGTGGGAGAGACTGACATGATCCTGCGTCTTCTCATCGTTATCAGCCTGTCGCTGGCCGTTCCCGCCTGCGGCGTGAAGAACGAACTTCTGCTTCCCACCGGCAAGCAGAATCCCAAAGGCGAGCGCGATCCCTCCAAGCCGCCGCAGCCGATCGGTCGATGAATCATTTTGCCTATCGCAAGGGGCGGCTATTTGCCGAGGATGTCGATCTGACCGCGCTAGCAAGCGAAGTCGGCACGCCCTTCTACTGTTATTCCACCGCGACCCTGGAGCGCCATTACAAGGTTTTCGCCGGCGCTTTTCCACAAGACACGCTGATCGCGTTTTCGGTGAAGGCGAATGGCAATCTGGCGGTTTTGAAAACGTTGGGCCAACTGGGCGCCGGCGCGGATGTCGTCTCCGGCGGCGAATTGAAGAAGGCATTGGCGGCAGGCATCCCAGCCAACCGTATCGTCTTCTCCGGCGTCGGCAAGACGAAAGCCGAAATGAAGCTCGGCCTGGAGAACGGCATCCACCAGTTCAATGTAGAGGGCGAGCCGGAAATGATCGCGCTGGACGAGGTGGCGCGCGCGCTGAACACGACGGCACCCATCACCATCCGCGTCAATCCGGACGTCGATGCGAAAACCCACGCCAAGATCACCACCGGCACGTCGGAGTCCAAATTCGGAATTCCCTGGAGTCGCGCACGCGACGCCTACCGGTTGGCCGCTACGCTGAAGGGCCTGAAAGTTGTCGGTGTCGATGTGCATATCGGCAGCCAGGTGACGCAGCTTGAGCCCTTCGAAGCGGCCTTCGCCAAACTCGCGGAATTGGTGACCACGCTGCGCGCCGATGGCCACACGATCCGCCGTGCCGATCTGGGTGGCGGTTTGGGCGTGCCTTATGACAAAGATGACCCGCCGCCGCCCGCACCGCAGACCTATGGCGCGATGGTCTCGCGCGCCATGCGTGATTTGGATGTCGATCTGATCTTCGAACCGGGCCGACTGATTGCGGCCAATGCCGGGATTCTGGTCTCGCGCGTCATTTACGTTAAGAGCGGCGAGGCCAAGCGCTTCCTTATTCTGGATGCGGGGATGAACGATCTGATCCGCCCGGCCATGTACGACGCCCATCACGAGATCGTGTCCGTGGCCGCACCAAGCGGCAAAAAGGCGGTTTACGATGTGGTCGGACCGATCTGCGAGTCCTCCGATCTTTTCGCGCGAGATCGCGAATTGCCGGAACTGGAAGACGGCGATCTGGTGGCCATCCTGAGCGCCGGCGCCTATGGCGCCGTGATGTCTTCCGCTTACAATGCGCGTCCGCCCGCGCCGGAGGTTCTGGTAAAAGGCGATCAATGGGCCGTTGTGCGGCCAAGACTGAGCGATGACGAACTTATCAGACTTGATCGCCTCCCCGGATGGCTCGCGCCTTAAGCGCGACGTGGCGCGCGTTGAACGAAACATTCGTCTTGCGCGCGCGGCACTGTGGTGGGAACGCGTCTGGCCCGCTTTGTGGCCGGCCAGCGGAATTCTGGGCGGATTTCTCGCCGCCGGATTGTTCGATCTGTTTGCGTATATGCCGTGGCAGATTCACACGCTGCTTCTGCTCGGTGCTTTCGGCGCGGCAGGATATTTTCTTTATAAGAATTTCGAACATTTCCAAGCACCGGGCTGGGAAGAAGGCGCGCGGCGCGTCGAACGCGATTCGATTCTCGAACACCGTCCGATCACCGAACAGCGCGACACGCTCGCCGCTGGCGTGGGTGATGCCTATGCCGAAGCGCTGTGGCGCGCGCACTTTCGCGCGTTGCTCGCGCGCATCGGAAAACTGCACGTCACGCTGCCGTCGCCGCAGCTTGGCAGACACGATCGATATGCACTGCGCTTCGCAATCCTGTTACTGCTGATCGCGGGCGTTCTGTTTGCCGGATCGCAATGGAAAAGCCGACTCGCCTTCGCGCTGACGCCGGACGCGGGTTCTGGCAGTGCCAATGCCGGGTTGGATGCGTGGATCAATCCCCCCGCCTATACGGGCCTTCCGCCGATTTATCTGCAGGCCAATCAGGCGGGAAAAATCGTCTTGGTGCCAGTGGGTTCCGAATTTATGGTGCGTGTGCACCGCTCAAGCGTGACGCCGGAAATTTTGCTTTCACCCGGCCTCAAGCAGCGGCCCAAAATCATAGCCTCGGATGACGAATATGCGTCCAATGCGATCCTGGGCACGGATGAGAAGATTTCCGTACATGCCGGCGGGCGCATACTGGGCAATTGGAAGATCAAAACGATTCCCGACGACCCACCGCACATCGCCTTTTCGCAGCCGCCATCCAAGACGCTGCGCGGCGCACTCAAGCTCGCCTTCACCGCAGCGGACGACTACGGCGTCGTCAGCGCGCGCGCGCTCATCAGGCCCGTCAAAGCAAACAGCAAGGGTATGGTTTTTATTGACCTGCCGCTCGACATTTCCGCCAAGACGATTGCGCAAACGATCTATCGCGACCTTACCGAAAATCCCTTCGCGGGTCTTGATGTCGAGATCACGCTGCAAGCCCGTGACGGCGCCGGACAGACGGGTAGCAGCAAGCCGATGCGCTTCAAATTGCCGGCGCGTATTTTCACCAATCCGCTGGGCCGCGCGCTGGTCGAGCAGCGACAGAATCTGTCGATGAACGGCCCACATGCGAAGCCTGTGGCCGCCGCGACGCTCGATGCGCTGACCATCGCGCCCGAACGCTTCTATCCCGACCAGGAACGGCTCTATCTCATCCTGCGCGGCACCTACTGGGCACTGCGAAACGCCCATGACGCCGCAGACATCAGCCGCGCGCAGGACATGCTGTGGCAGACCGCGATGGCGCTGGAAGAAAACGGCGCAGCGTCGGCCGCCGAAGAAATGCGCAAGCTTCAGCAATTTCTGACGCAGGCGATGGCGCAGAACGCACCGCAGGAAGTGATCGATGAGCTCATGCAGCGCTATCGCGATGCGCTGAACCGCTACATGCAGGCCATGGCCAAAAATGCACCGGCGGCAAACGGACAAACGCCGCCCAACGCCAAGGTTATCACCAGCGACGACATCGAGAAGATGCTCAAGCTCATCCAGCAGCTTTCGCAGACCGGCTCGCGCGAGGCGGCGGCGCAAATGCTGGCGATGCTGCAAAGTCTGCTCGAAAACATGCAGATGTCAGGCACAACTGGAAACGGCAAGGGCGACAAGGCGCTCAGCGATGCCATTCAGGGCCTGAGCGACCTGATGGGCCGCCAGCGTCAGTTGATGGACAAGACCTATCGCGAACAGCAAGGCGCGGGCGATCCCAAAGATGGCGGCGCGCCGGGCCTCGCCCAGCAACAGGGAAAGCTGCGCGACGATCTGAATGCATTGACGAAGGGACTTGGCGGCAAGGCTTCTCCGACCGGCAAAAGTCTGGGCGATGCCGGCAAGGATATGGGCGATGCACAAAACCAGCTCGGCTCGAAATCGTTCGACGGCGCCACGGCGTCGGAACAGCAGGCGCTTGGTGCGATGCGCAAAGGCGCCGGTGCGCTCGCCAAAACGCTGATGGAACAGAGCGGACAAGGCACCGCCGGCAACAATTCCGGCGATGAAGACCCGCTCGGGCGCAATCAGGGATCCCAGGGCAATATCAATGGTGGCAACGTCAAAGTGCCCGATAAGGATGCGCTGGAACGCGCGCGCGGAATTTTGCAGGAACTGCGCAAGCGCTCCGGCGAACGCGGACGCTCCAAGGAAGAACTCGACTATCTCGACCGGCTGCTGAAAGAGTTCTGATTACTCTACGCGTGCGATGTAAGGCAGACCGCGATGGGTCTGCGCGTCATCCATGCCATAGCCGATGATGAACCCCCGCGTGCCGGCGAACAGCGCATGGTCGGCTTTCAGGATAGCATCGTCGCGCGCCTTTTCGACCGCGACCGCCATTATGATCGACGCGGCTTCCGCTTCGAACAACAACGCGCGCGCTTTCTGCAAGGTGTGGCCGCCATCGAGCACTCCATCGATCAGAAGGATTGTTTTACCGTGAATGCGTTCGGTCGGTCCGACCAGCACGGAAATCTCGCCGCCTTCGCGCTTGTCCGCATAAGAACGCAGCCAGAGAAATTCCATCGGCAAGGAAAGACCCTGCTTGGCCAGGGCGCGTAGCAGGTCCGCCGCGAAAACGAAGGCACCGGCAAGGATCGCGACCGCCATATCCGGCTTGAGCGTCGCTTGCACGATCGTGCGCGCCACAGTGTCCACGCGCGCGGCAATTTCGGATTCAGGATAAAGAATGACAGGCGTTTTCGCGTTCACTCCTTGGAATCCGCGAAGCGCACATTGACGTGCCGGGCCGCCGCGGGCGGATTGGAGAGGCGGGCGTGAAACGACGTGGTTTCGCCCGGCGCCAGTTCGCGCATCTTTGGCGCGAAATTCCAGCCATACAGCACATGCGCTGAAGCGTCGCTAAGCACCACGCGAATCGGCGGCACAGCCAAAGTGCGTGTGCCGACATTTCGCAGCACACCACGAATCACCAGAACCGGCTGGCCATCTTCGCGCTGGCTCGCATGACGCACATCGACGAACTCAATTCCACGAACGTTCACCGCCATGCCGAGGCGCGCAAACAACGATGCCGATTGCGGCCAGACCGTCGCGATCTGTTGGCGATAGCTCACCGCCGACCAGCAGATTATGAGAATGATGCCGACAAGGCCGACCCAGCCGAACATCGCGCCGACTCGTTCCCACCCTTTGCGCGCTCCTGCCGACCTTTGCGCAGGTTGCGGTTCTTCATCGTCCGCAATGTCGCGCTTCGGGTCCGGCGCGAAAGCCGAACGGCGCGGCGTAGCAGGCACCGGCCGGGGCGCAGAAACAGGTTCGGGCTCCTGCACCGGTTCGTCCGGCGGGATGCCAAATAATTCGGGGTCTGGCTCCGGCTGGGGTCCCGCCTGATGCCAGACATGGCCGCATTTGGCGCATCGCACCTTACGTCCGGCGGCGGGAAATTTCGCTGCGCCGGTCTCGTAACGCGTCGCGCATTCGGGGCAGGTCAGAATCATGCCCGCTTATAACCGGTTTGGCCAAAAAATAGGCTTAACGCCGCAGCGGCCGCAAGCAAGCTTTGGCCGGTGGTCACGTCGAATTCCCGCCATTATGGTCCGGCCTCATGGTCCGCTTCGAAAATGTCGGGATGCGCTACGGTCCGGGGCCGGAGGTTTTGCGCGACGTCACCTTCCAGCTCGAACCGGGCTCTTTCACCTTCCTCACGGGGCCATCGGGCGCCGGCAAATCGACCCTGCTCAAGCTGATGTATCTGGCCGAACCGCCCTCGCGCGGGTTGATCAGCCTGTTCGGTGAGGACCTGGCGACCACCAAGCGCTCCGCCTTCCCGGCCCTGCGCCGGCGCATCGGCGTCGTGTTCCAGGATTTCCGCCTGCTGGCACACCTCTCCGCCTTCGACAACGTCGCGCTGCCGCTCAGACTCGCCGGCGGCAAACAAGACAACTACGCCCGCGACGTGGAGGAGCTTCTGGGCTGGGTCGGCCTCGGCGACCGGTTGAATGCCGTGCCGCCAACGCTTTCGGGCGGCGAGCAGCAGCGTGTCGCCATCGCACGTGCGGTCGTGGCACGCCCCGACCTTCTTTTGGCAGACGAACCAACCGGCAATGTCGATCCCGACATCGGCCAGCGGCTGATCCGCCTGTTTGGCGAGTTGAACCGGCTGGGCACGACGGTGCTGATTGCAACGCATGATCGCGGCTTGATCGAGCGCAACCGCGCCCGCGAACTTCGCTTGGTGGACGGCAGGCTCGTCGAACTTCGGACGCAGCGCGCATGAGCGACGAGTTGAAACGCACGCGCAGCCGTATCTTGCCGCGCGACAAGGGCGCGGCCCCACTCGACGTGATGATCGCCGTGATGGCTTTTCTGGCCACGCTCGCGCTCGGTGCCTCGCTACTCGCGGACCGGCAGGCCGAAAGCTGGCGCGCGGGCCTGGCGGATCGCATCACGGTGCAGATTCTGACACCGGAACACGAAACGCCGGCGCTGACGCTGGAAAGCGAGACGCAAGGTGCGCTCAACATCTTGCGCGGCACCGACGGCATCGTTGCCGTCACGCCGATGTCGCAACAGGACGCGACGAAATTGGTCGAACCGTGGCTCGGCGCCGATGCGATGGTGAAGGATCTACCACTGCCGCAACTGATCGACGCGACGATCCAGCCCGGCGTGCGTATCGACATTCCCGCGCTCACCGCGAAGATCAAGGCCGCCGCGCCCGATTCCAATGTGGACGATCACACGCACTGGATTTCGCGCCTGCAGAATCTGGCCAATACCGTGATCTGGTCGGCCTATGCGATCTTGGCGCTCATCGCCATTGCGACCGCCGCCACCGTCTCCTTCGCCACGCGCGCTGGACTCGACGCGCATCACGACATTGTCGAATTGCTGCATAGCATGGGTGCGCGCTCCGGCTTTATCGCCCGCGCCTTCGAATGGCATTATTTCATTTCGACATTGGCGGCCTCTGCCGTCGGCGCGGGTCTTGCGACTGTGGGATTCCTGGCCGCCGGGGGGCTGGAATTCGCAGGCGTCGAGCCGGTCCCATTTTTGCCGCCTTTGAGCCTGCATTCTTCCGAACTGGCCTGGCTCGTGGCCGTGCCGCTGGTATCAGGATTGATCGCGTGGGCGACCGCGCGCCTCTCCGTTCTGGCGGCGCTGCGCGAGATTTACTGACGCGATTCACAATGCCGCGATGCTAGCGCGGCGTTAATATGGGCGTGTTAAAAAGAGACATGGCGGGATCGGCAAATCTGTTTGCGAAATTTCTGGCGGCGGTTCTGCTCGCCTATGCGATCGGCTTTGTGATTTTCGTATTCAGCCTGCCGCGCACGCCGACTGAAGTGAAGCGCGCTGACGGCATCGTCGCGCTCACCGGCGGTGGCGCCCGGGTCGATGCTGCCGAAGCGCTTCTGGAGAGCGGCGCGGCCAAGCGCCTTCTGATTTCCGGCGTGAACCCCGGAACGACCAAGGCCGAACTGCGGCAGATCGCGCATGGCGGCCGGCGCTTCGATTGCTGCGCCGATCTGGGCTTTGCCGCAGCGGACACGCATGGCAATGCGGCCGAAGCCGCCGCCTGGATGCAGGAGCATCGCTACAAGAGCCTCATCGTCGTCACGGCCAATTATCATATGCGCCGCAGCCTGACCGAGTTCGCCGCCGAGATGCCCGGCGTGCAGCTTGAGGCCTACCCGGTAGCGCCGGAGGGAATCGATTCGGCGAACTGGTGGCGCAATCCGCATGCGCTGCACCTGTTGCATTCCGAATATGCAAAATATCTGGCAAGCCTTGTGCTGACGAGAATCTCGCCGGACAACGAACAGTCCGCCCTTGACCACTCGGGCCGACGCAGCAAGGCTCTGCGCGCGTTCTGACGCAAGCGCCAATTACGGCGCGAGGCTTCGATGGTTTATCTGCGGTCAGCCCTCTTTCTCATTTGGTTCGCGGCGGTTTCCGTGATCCTGAATGTGGGTTTCGTCTGGTTTCTGCTGCTGCCGCGGCAGTTCACGGTGCAGCTTTCCAAGACTTGGAGTCGCGCAGTTTTTTTTGGCCTCAAATGGATTGCGGGTCTCGATTACGAAGTCCGCGGCCTCCTTCCCAAAGGCGGCGTGCTGGTCGCCTCCAAGCATATGAGTATGTGGGATACGATGGCGCTGTATCTGCTACTCGACGATGCGAGTACGGTGCTCAAGCGCGAATTGCAGCGCATTCCATTCTACGGCTGGTACATCTGGAAAGCGGGCGTGATTGCCATTGACCGCGATGGACAGGCGAGCGCGATGCGCAAAATGATGGCGCAAGCGCGCGCGATGCTCGCGGCCCATCGGTCGATCCTTATTTTCCCCGAAGGCACACGAAAAAAACCGGGTGCGACACCCGACTACAAACCGGGCGTCGCTGGTCTCTATTCGCAACTCGGCGTGGACTGCATTCCGGTCGCACTTAATTCAGGACTGTTCTGGACCGGACCTGGCGGTTTTCTCAAGAAGCCGGGAAAAATCGTCGTGGAATTCTTGCCGGTGATTGCGGCCGGATTGAAGCGCGCCGAGTTCATGCGCACACTTGAAGGCTGCATTGAAGGCGCGACAGCAAGACTCGTTGCCGAGGGCCGCGCGCTACTCGCCAGCGAGGGGCTTTCCTGAAGAAATGACGATTCAAGGTTAAGAACAGAGAGGGAACATTTCTTGACTCTGAGGCCGCAAAGCGTTATTTCTTCAGGCCGCCCGGGACGCAAATTCCGGCGGTTCGGAAACGAGGCGCATGAGCGATATTTCTCGCCAGATCTGGGACATGAAATACCGGCTGAAGCGGCCTGACGGCACGCCGGTCGATCTGGATATTGCCAATAGCTGGGCGCGCGTGGCGCTGGCTGCTGCGCGCGCGGAGGTGCCGGAGAAAAGGCGCGACACTGCGCTGGAATTCGCGGGCGCGCTCGCCGGTCGCAAATTCCTGCCCGCAGGACGCATTTTGGCAGGCGCCGGCGCGGAGCGAAACGTCACGCTCTTCAACTGCTTCGTGATGGGCGCGATTCCCGATTCGATGGACGGCATTTTCGGCGCCGTGCGCGAAGCAGCGCTGACGCTGCAGCAGGGCGGCGGCATCGGTTACGATTTCTCGACGCTTCGGCCCAAGGGTGCATTGGTCGAAGGCGTGGGTGCGGACGCGTCCGGCCCGGTCTCCTTCATGGATGTTTGGGATTCGATGTGCCGCACGATCATGTCGGCCGGGTCGCGGCGCGGTGCGATGATGGCGACGCTCGCCTGCGATCATCCCGACATTGAGACCTTCATCGACGCCAAGCGTGAAAGCGGGCGGCTCACCATGTTCAACCTTTCGGTGCTGGTGAGCGACGCCTTCATGGCCGCCGTGAAGACGGATGCGATGTGGGCGCTGCGCTTCGGCAAAAAAATCTATCGTGAGGTGCGGGCGCGCGATCTTTGGGACCGTATCACGTGCGCAACCTACGATTATGCCGAGCCAGGCGTGATCTTCATTGACCACATCAATGCTGAGAACAATCTGGGCTATTGCGAAACCATCCAGGCGACCAATCCCTGCGGCGAACAGCCATTGCCGCCTTATGGTGCGTGCCTGTTGGGTTCGATCAATCTGGCGCAACTGGTGAAGAATCCATTCGGCGAAGATGCTGCGCTCGACGAAGACGAATTGAAACGGTTGACGCGCACCGCCGTACGCTTCCTCGATGATATCATCGATGTCTCCCGCTTTTCGCTGCCCGAGCAGCGCGCGGAAGCGAAAGCCAAGCGCCGCCTCGGTCTTGGCGTCACCGGCGTGGCCGATGCGCTGATCTTCTGTCGCGCGCGCTATGGCTCGCCGGGAAGCCTTGTGCTGATCGAGCGCTGGCTTTCGGCACTGAGCTATGCGGCCTATGCGGCATCGGCCGAACTGGCAAAGGAAAAAGGTGCGTTTCCCCTCTTCGATGCGCATGAATTCCTCAAGCGTCCACATATCATGCGGCTGCCGGAAGACATCCGGGTGCAGATTGCGGCGCATGGCATTCGCAACGGCCTGCTCACCTCGATCGCACCGACGGGCACGATCTCGCTGTTCGCCGGCAATGTGTCGAGCGGCATCGAGCCGGTCTTCGCCTATCACTACACGCGCAAAATCCTGAAACCGGACGGCACGCGCACAGAGGAAGCGGTGAGCGACTATGCCTACCGGCTGTTCCGCGCCCGCTTCGGAGAGGAGGCGGTGCTGCCGGATTATTTCGTCAACGCGCAGGAACTTTCGCCGGACGATCATCTGGCGGTGCAGGCCGCCGCGCAGAAACATATCGATAGCTCGATCTCCAAGACCATCAACGTGCCGGCGGATATTTCTTTCGCGGCATTCAAAGACGTGTATCTCAAAGCCTATAAGATGGGCTGCAAGGGCTGCACGACCTATCGGCCGAGCGAAGCGCGCGGCTCGGTTCTCGATATCACGCCGCCGCTTAAGGTCGAATTCGATACGCCGATTGTTTCGGATACAAACGAAGACGAGCCGTCTTTGCCGCTGGCACTGCCGGTCACGGCGCCGCGCCTGCGCGCGGAAGGTGGCGTCGTCTATATGACGCAGCCGCTGGACCGGCCCGAAGTGCTGATCGGCCAAACCTACAAGATCAAATGGGCAGATTCCGATCATGCCTTCTACATCACCATCAACGACATCGAGAAAGACGGGCGTCGGCGCCCCTTCGAGATTTTCATCAACTCCAAGAATATGGAGGCCTATGCCTGGACGCTGGCGCTAACGCGGATGATTTCGGCGGTGTTTCGGCGCGGCGGTGATGTTTCCTTCGTGGTGGACGAGCTCAAATCCGTGTTCGATCCGCGCGGCGGTCAGTGGATGAACGCACGCTACGTGCCTTCGCTGCTCGCGGCCATCGGCGAGGTGATCGAGCGTCATATGGTGGCGACAGGGTTTATGGGCCCGCGGGAGAAAATCGTGCCCGACGATATTCAGGCCGTGGCGGTGGGCGCGGAAGGCGCACCGGCCCGCTTCTGTCCGCGCTGCGGCTCGCCCAGCTTCGTCAAGCTGGAAGCCTGCGACACCTGCGTCTCCTGCGGCTATTCGCGCTGCGGATAAGCCCCGCTAGATTGTCTGCATGAGCTATTCGCATCGGTTCTTTTTATACGGCCCCGTCGCGCTGTTCCTGGCGCTCGTCATCGCGGTAATGGGCTATTGGTGGGTCGCATCGAGCGCTTTCTCCAAGCGCCTTGACCAGCTGAACGGTCACGAGATCGCGCCAGGCGTTCATTTCAGCTTCGCGCAGAAAAGCATGGGCGGATTTCCTTTCCGCGTGGATAGCGTGTTGGACGGCTTGCGCGTCGAGATCGCGACATCGCACGGACCAACCGTTTGGACATCCGAACATTTCGCGATGCATGCCCTAACATATGGACGCTTGCAGGGCGTTCTTGAGGCGGCCGGCAATCAGGCAGTCACCTGGCATGACGATCGCGGACAGCTTCACGAATATGATTTCCTGCCGGGCAGTCTGCGTGCCAGCGCGATCGTGGACGGCGATGCTATATCGCGTTTCGATCTGCAATTAATCGACGCCACCTCGGCGGATGTGTCCGCGGCGCATGTCGAGCTTCATTTGCGCAAGGATCCAAAGATCGACGGTTTCGATCTCGCCGCCAGCGCCGACGGCGTCCATATGTCACCCGATCTCAAACCCGCTTTCGGGCCCGACGTGAAGCATTTTGCCGCCATGGCGCTTCTCTCACCCGGTTCCAGCTTCGAGCGGCTTCTTGCCGGTCATGCCGATTGGCGCGTTTGCGCAGAGAATTGGCGCATGCGTCACGGCGGATTGCTCGTGAACAGACTTGAAATCGTCTGGGGCAAATTGAACGCGACAGGTTCGGGCGCGCTGTCGGTCGATGCGTTGCACCGCCCGCTTGGCGTGCTCGACCTACAAATCGCGAATTGGCAAGCGCTGTTGCAGCAGGCTGGCGCACAGGGACTTGCAAAGGAACCGGACAATGGCTTGGCGGCAGGCTTTCTCGCTTTCGCAGCCGGTCAAGCGACGAGTTCGGACCAGCCCCTTAAGACGAAGATCGCAATGAAAGACGGGGTTCTTTATATCGGCACGACGCCGGCCGATCTTTTGTCACCGTTCTATTAGGGCTTCTTCGTTTTGTTGCGGCCGAAATTCGGCGCCGCCGAATCTTGCCCTGCATCGATGATCGAGCGGCGAATAGCGCGGGTGCGCGTGAAAAGATCGAACAGAGCATCGCCATCGCCCCAGCGAATCTGGCGCTGCAAGGCGCTCAGATCCTCGCTGAAGCGGCCCAGCACTTCGAGTACCGCGTCCTTGTTGTTCAGGAAGACATCGCGCCACATGGTGGGATCGGATGCCGCTATGCGGGTGAAGTCGCGAAAGCCGCCGGCCGAATATTTGATCACTTCGCCTTCGGTGACGCTGCGCAGGTCGTCCGCCGTGCCCACGATGTTGTAGGCAATGAGATGCGGCACATGGCTGGTGACGGCCAGCACCAGATCGTGATGCTTGGCATCCATTACCTCGACCTTGCTGCCAAGCTGCTGCCAGAATTTCGTCAACGCCTTCACGGCACGTTTGTCGGCACCCTTAGGCGGTGTGAGGATGCACCAGCGGCCATCGAACAGCTCGGCGAAGCCCGCTTCCGGGCCAGAGCGTTCCGTACCGGCGACGGGATGAGACGGAATGAAATGTACCGTCTTGGGCATGTGTGGGCCGACATCGGCCAAGACCGCGCCCTTTACCGAGCCAACATCGGTAACAATGGCGCCTTGCTTCAGATGTGGGCCGATGGTCTTGGCGAGCGCACCGAAGGCGCCGATTGGCGTCGCAAGAATGACAAGGTCGGCACCCTTCACGGCCTTGACCGCGCTGTCAGTGAGGCTGTCGGCAAAGTCGACGCGCTCGGCGATCTTCAGCGGGCCCTTGCGGTCGTGGCCAACGATATGGCCGGCGATATTTTTTCGCCGCATCGCGTACGCGACGGACGAGCCGAGCAAGCCGATGCCGAGAATCGCCACGCGGTCGAACAGGGGTTTGTTCATTTGCGGCCCGCAAACTCGGCGAGCGCCGCGACAACGGCGCGGTTGGCTGTCTCCGAACCAACGGTCAGGCGCAAACAATCGGGCAGACCATACGCCACAACCGGACGCAGGATGATTCCCCGCGCCGTCAAGAACACATCGGCATCCTTCGCGGACTTTCCTTTTTCATTGCGAAAATGGATCAACACGAAATTTGCAACGCTCTCATCGACACGCAGCCCGAGCATGCGGATATTGTCCGTGAGCCAGCCGCGCCATTTCTCGTTATGCGCGATGGCCTGCCCCACATGGTGCTTGTCTTTCAGCGCCGCCGCCGCACCGCGCTGCGCCGGAACGGAGACGTTAAAGGGCCCGCGCACGCGGTTCAGGACATCGACCACCTGTGCGGGACAGAAGGCCCAGCCCACGCGCAATCCGGCCAATCCATAGATCTTCGAGAAGGTGCGCGTCATCACCACATTCTCGAACTGCGAAACCAGTTCCATGCCGGTCTCGTAATCGTTGCGGCGGACATATTCGGCATAGGCAGCATCAATGATCAGCATGATGTCGGGACGAAGCCCGGCATGCAGGCGCCGAACTTCCTCTCCCGTGAGATAAGAGCCGGTCGGATTGTTCGGATTGGCGAGATAGACGAGCCGTGTCTTGAGCGTCACCGCCTTCAGCATCGCACCGACATCGACGCGAAGGTCGGGCTCTGGCACCACAATCGGCACCGCGCTATTGGCCAGCGTGGCAATCCGATAGACGAGGAAAGCGTGCGCGCTGAACAGAACCTCGTCGCCAGGGCGCAGATAGGCGTTCGCCAGCATCGTCAGCAATTCATCGGAACCATTGCCACAGACGATGCGGTTGGGGTTGAGACCGTAGGTTTCAGCAATCGCTTCGCGCAGGATTTGTGCGCTGCCTTCGGGATAAAGATCAAGGCCGGGGGCCGCTGCGGCAAAAGCCTCCATCGCCATCGGGCTCGCGCCCAAGGCGGATTCATTGGATGAAAGCTTGAAAACCTTGGCGGCGCCGGGCGCGTGGGCGCGGCCGCCCACATAGGGCGAAATATCAAGAACGCCGGGCTTGGGCGTGGGCTGCATAAACGGTTCCATCCGCGGTCCCCAAGCCGCTCCGCGCTCCAAAGCGAAGTTCGCAATCCCAGCGGCTGGGGAAAGACTATTGATAAGGGCGCCAACCGCCAAAAGCAAAACCGCTTGTCGTTGACACATAGCCCATGCGGGCCCTAGCAACGCCTCCCCGGCGGACGGCCGGCCGAGGCCTCAAGGCGAGACAACGTGGCGCAAGCGGCAGATCCCATATTCCTGCGCCCCGCTGCCCAGGGCGATACCGATCGGGGCCACGCGATGAATTTCGACGCGCAGCATCCGCTTGCGCTCGATTGTGGCCGCGTGCTGAGCCCGTTCTCCATCGCCTATGTGAGCTATGGCACGCTGAACGCGGCGCGCTCCAACACTGTGCTCGTCTGCCATGCGCTGACTGGCGATCAGTTCGCGGCGAGCAAGCACCCCATCACCGGCAAGCCCGGCTGGTGGGAGACGATGGTAGGGCCCGGAAAGCCCATCGACACAAACCGCTTCTTCGTCCTTTGCACCAATGTGATCGGCGGTTGTATGGGATCGACCGGTCCTGCTTCTATAAACCCTGAAAATGGCCAGCCTTTCGGTTTGGATTTTCCGGTCGTCACCATACGCGACATGGTGCGCGCACAGGCGATGCTGCTGGATGCGCTCGGGATCAAGAATTTGCTATGCGCTACCGGCGGCTCGATGGGCGGCATGCAGGCGCTGCAATGGGCTGCGCTCTATCCGGAACGCGTCATCAGTGCCATTCCCATTGCAAGCGCCGCGCGCCACACGGCGCAGAACATCGCGTTTCACGAGGTCGGCCGTCAGGCAATCATGGGCGATCCGAGGTGGAACGGCGGAAAATATGGAAGGGCACAGCCGATCCAGGGATTGGCGGTCGCGCGCATGGTGGGACACATTACTTATTTATCCGAGGCAGCGCTGGAGAGAAAATTCGGGCGCGAATTGCAGGATCGCGCTGCTATCTCATTCGGCTTTGGTCCGGATTTCCAGGTCGAATCCTATCTGCACCATCAAGGCGCGAGCTTCGTCGAGCGCTTCGACGCCAATTCCTATCTCTATATAACGCGGGCGATGGATTATTTCGACCTTGTTGCGGATTATAATGGCGAGCTTTCAACCGCGTTCCGCAAATCCATCACACGCTTCTGCGTTATTTCGTTCACCAGCGACTGGCTTTTCCCCACAGCAGAAAACCTACGCATCGCCAATGCGCTTCCGCCAGCGAACGTCCTCTTCAAGGCGATCGAAACCGACAAGGGCCACGATGCATTCCTGCTCGATGAGCCGGAACTTCTGGTGACCGTGCGCGATTTCCTGAACGAAACCGCTGCCCTGCGCGCCATCGCATAGGTTCAAGGTATTTCTGCGGAGAAACCGGCGCGGCGGCGGGTATGGGGGCATTCCGCCAGCCGCGCCGGCTTCAACGCAAAGCAGAACTACGAAGGCGTCGCGCCAAGCAGCGACAGAGCATGGGTATAATGATCCATGCCGGTCTTATAGATACCGTGATAGCAGAAATCGCGGCCGAAACCCTGTTCCTTGACTGCTAGTGCATAGTTGGCCGATTGCTGGCCGGTTGCGAGCGCAGCTTTCACCTGCTGCGCCATCGACATGCAGGTATCTGCGGATGCTTCGGCCGCGCTGGCCGTGCCCGTACCCAAAGCAACCATTCCACATACTGCAAGGACTGCCAAATTTACTTTACGCATAACTCCCTCCTGGTTGGGACCGGGCGTTCGCGCCGGCAGGAGTGACATAGTGCAAATCGGGCAAACGAAAAGAGCAGATGCATCACGATCCGCGTGATCCATCGCTCACAAGAAATTGAGACATTCGAAAAACACTTTGAATACGCGTAGCGCGCGATACAGCGAGCCACTGAATATCCGGCATGCGCAAAGCGGGATGCTCGCAGATTAGTTCTGCGCCGAGAAAATTCCTGAACTCAGATTCACGATGTTCACGCGCCCGTGCCTGACTTACACGCCATGCATTCAGTTTTGCGGCACGAATACGCGCTTGCGTTGACCGGCGGGAAGTGGCGGCGCCTGGGCATAGAGCAATTTTGTCGCTTCCAGGAGATGCACGCCTGCGAGCGCCGGCCAAAGTTTGCGGCCAATGCTTTCCCAGCTCGCGCCGCTGCCGATCAGGCGGCGCGAGTGCAATGGGGGCAGCAGCAGCGCCGTGTCCCAGCGCTCGGCGGCAAACATCGTGTCACGCAGCAGGGATTCGAGCTGACCGCGCGTGAAGGGGCGGCCATTCGCGAAAGGCGAACGCTCGACCTGCGACCACAGGCTGGTTCGGTTGGGAACCACCAGCAGCAGTTTCCCGCCGGGCGCGAGTACGCGCCAGAGTTGGCGCATCAGCGGGCGCAGCGAATCCGCACTCTCCAACCCGTGCACGACCAGTACACGATCGAACAGGGCGTCGGGAAAGGGCAGCGCGGTCTCATCCGCCAAAGTGCTCAACACCGAGGGCGTAGGCCACACAGCCGCACCCAGCGGCTCGGGAATCAGCGCTATCACGCGCTCAGCCTCGCCCAGAAAGCCGCGCAGGAACGGAGGTGCGAAGCCGTAGCCCAGCAACCGGGTTCCGCGCAGATCGGGCCAGAACTGGCGTAGTCGGCGCAGGATCAGCCGGCGCGCCACCTGCCCCAGCGGGGAGAGATAGAACTGCGAAAGCGCGGCCGAATCGTGCTCCATCGAGCTTGCCTAAACCCAGTCGCGCTCCCGTTCAACGCCGTCCGGCGAGGCGCTAGGCTGACCTTGGAAAAAGGAACACGCGCATGACCGCTCCGAATGTGGCCCTCGTTCCCTGCCTCAGCGACAATTACGCCTATCTGGTCTGGGATGGCGGCGGGCTGTGCGCGGTGGTCGATCCTTCGGAACCGGAGCCCGTGCGCCGCGCGTTGGCCGAGCATGGCCTGAAACTCACCCATATCCTGAATACACACCACCATTTCGACCACACCGGCGGCAACCTGCCGTTAAAGGAAGAATTTGGCGCGAAAATTGTCGGTCCTGCCAAGGACAAAGCACGCATTCCGGGTATCGACGTCGGTGTCAGCGAGGACGCGCCGTGGATTTTCGGCGCCCATACGGCGCGCATTCTGGAAATTCCGGCGCATACGAGCGGCCATATCGCGTTCGTCTTCGATGGTCTCGCCTTTACCGGCGATACGCTGTTCGCGATGGGCTGCGGGCGCTTGTTTGAAGGCACGCCGCAGATGATGTGGACCAGCCTCTCCAAACTGATGCGTCTATCCAATGACACAAAAATCTATTGCGGTCATGAATACACGCTGAGCAATGGCCGCTTCGCGCTGACCCTGGAACCGAAGAACGCCGATCTTCAGGCGCGCATGCGTGAGGTGGAAGCCTTGCGCGCGAAACAGGCGCCGACCATTCCTTCAACGCTGGGACTGGAGAAGAAGACCAATCCGTTCCTGCGGCCCGATTCCGCGGAAATACGCGCCACGCTGGGCATGCAGGATACAGATGATGTTGCTGTGTTTGCGGAAATCCGCAAACGCAAGGACAATTTCTGAAGGATCAGTTCGGGTCTTTTTTATCTTTGTCTTTATCGTCGTCGGACTTTTTGCCCGAACCGGTCGCCGCGTCGGCAATCGCGCCCACGCCATCGGCTGTCACGTCAACCGCTGTGGAGACCACAGTGACGCCGGCGCCGATCACGGCACCGCCGACTTCCGCCACGGCGCAGCCCGACAACAACACGCCGAAAGCGGCAAGAACGATCAGGCGGGGCAGCAGCGTCATTTTGTTTTCTCCATCGACTGCAACACTCTAGCAGCGCACGGTTAACAGTCCATACTTCTGGAAAATCAGATCAGTCGGTTGCCAAAAGCACGGCGGCTTCTACCCAGTCCGCAACAAGGCGCTCGGCGCCCGCAGCCAGAAGCCGTGCGCCTGAGGCAGCATCCATGTGCCCTCCTCCCAGAAAGCCCCAAACGCGCATGCCGGCCGCACAGGCGGCCCGCACACCGTTTGAACTATCCTCGAGTGCGAGACATTCCGCCGGCTCCGCATTCAGGGCCCGCGCGGCATGGAGAAAAATGTCGGGCGCGGGCTTTGCGCTCGGCACCAGATCGGTCGAATAGACATGCGGCGCGAACAGCTCCCAAAGTCCGGTGCGCCGCAACTTTTCTTCGAGCACATCGACCTCGCTGGAACTTGCAACCGCCTTGCGATGAGCAATCGAGGATATCGCAGCGCCCGCACCCGGCACTTCGCCAAGACGGGTGAACGCCGCGCGGTAGCGCGCATGACACGCTTGCGCAAATCCCTGCGGCAAATCATGTCCCTTGCGGTCGCGGCAATCCGCGGCCAGCGCATCGAAGAAAGTCAGATTGTTCATACCCATGAAGCGCGCTGAGAACTCTGCTGGATCATAGTCGAGACCGATTTCCGAAAGCGCGGCGAGTTCGACTTCGAGTGCCAGCACCTCGCTGTCTACCAAGACGCCATCACAATCGAAAATCACCGCTTCGATCAAGCCGCGAATTCCATGGCGATCGAGGTGAAATGAAGTACAACGGCAATCAGAACAAACGCGTGCCAGATGGCTTTGTGAAACGGGATACGCTCGATCACATAGAACGCCACGCCGGCCGAATAGACGAGACCGCCTGCCATCAACAGCCAGAAATCGACGGCGCCGACCGAGGACGAGAGCGGTGCGATAACGGCCACGATCATCCAGCCCATGCCGAGATAGAGCCCGATGCTGAGAAGTTCGAAACGGCGTGGAAAGAGCACCTTCATGGCCACGCCGAGACTGGCACAGGCCCAGATTGCGATGAGGATTGCGGTGCCGAACGGTGCACCCAACCGATTGACGGCGAACGGCGTGTACGTTCCAGCGATCATGATAAAGATTGCAGCGTGATCGATCCGGCGCAGTATCTGTTTAGAACGCGCCGTTTCCGGAACAAGATTGTAAGCGGCGGACGCGAAGACCATCGCCAGCAGACCCACGCAATAGACCGTCACGCTGACTTCTGCCGGCAGTCCCGTCACATGCCATAGCAGCCAGACGGTCGCGTTTACCGCGAAGAGCATGCCAAGCACGTGAATGAGCCCATCCACCCAATCTTCGCGGTGGCTGTAAATTCGGATGGCTTTTTCGCTAAGGGTCGTCATTGATCGACCATACCATTAATTGTGCCGTAGATGTGAAAGACGTCATCAAATTGCATTACGCCAATCATTGCCAAACCCGTGTTAAGCTGTGGCAATTTGGTAGCGCGCAGGCGCCGAGGGGGATTTGTGACGCAATTTATGACGACGCTGAAGGCTTTGCCGCTGGCGTGGCTGCATCTGGGCGGCTTGAGCGTGGAATTCACCATGCTCGCGCTTGTGATTGTTCTAGGCTTCGTTCATCTGTTCATCGCCGCGCAAGTCGTGACACGCGAACGCGGCACGGCATGGAATGTGGGCGCGCGCGACGAGACGCCGCCGTTGAAGGGCCGCCTAGCCGGACGGCTTGACCGCGCCTTCCGCAATTTCCTCGAGACCTTCGCGTTCTTTGCGGCGGCGGTGATTTTGACCGCGCTTCTCGATCGTCATGATGCGCGCACTGAGTGGGGGGCGCAGCTGTATTTCTGGGGCCGCGTCATCTACCTGCCGCTCTACGCAGCAGGTGTTCCAGGCTTGCGCACGCTGGTCTGGATCGCTTCGACTGCCGGAATATTGCTTGTGTTATCGGCCGCATTCTGGCCCTAGACCTTACGTCAGCGAATTCTCATCCACCGACGGCGACACAGCGATTGTCTTGCCGTGTTTTTCGATGTTGGGCAGCAGCGCGGTGAGCAGGCCTATCGCCGGCAGGAACGAGCAGACGTTGTAAGTGAATTCGATGCCTTTGTGGTCGGCAAGTAGACCGATTAACGCGGCGCCGACGCCGCCCATGCCGAATGAGAAACCGTAAAACATGCCGGACACCATGCCGACACGCCCCGGCATCAGCTCCTGCGCATAAACGACGATGGCTGGAAAAGCGGAGGCCAGCAACAACCCGATAATAACTGAAAGAATGCTGGTCCAGAACAGATCGACGAAGGGCAAGAGGAGCGTAAACGGTAGAATGCCCAGGATGGAAACCCAGATAACCCATTTGCGGCCAATGCGATCGCCGATCGGACCGCCCGCGAACGTGCCCGCCGCCACCGCTGCCAAAAACAGAAACAGGTGAAGCTGTGCGCTCTGTACCGAAGTGTGGAAATGGTGAATCAGATAGAAGGTGTAATAACTCGTGATGCTGACCAGATAGAAATATTTGGAGAAAATCAGCAGCAGCAGAATGCCGACCGACATCAGAACCTGCCGTTGCGTGAGCCCGACATCGGCGCTGTACTTCTTCGTACTCATGCGCGCGAGGCCGTGGTTCTTGTACCAGCGTCCGACATTCCACAGCACGAAGATGGAGACAACGGCGAACAGCGCGCACCACGCGATGGAGCGATGCCCATAGGCGAGCACGACATAGGCCGCCAGCACCGGCCCCAGCGCGGAGCCCGTATTCCCGCCAACCTGAAACAGAGATTGGGCCAGGCCGTGTCTGCCGCCAGAAGCCATGCGCGCGACGCGCGAGGATTCGGGGTGAAAGACCGACGATCCGATTCCGACCACGGCGGCCGAGAACAGAACCATCGCATAGCTTGTCGCGAGGCCAAGCCCGGCCAGTCCCACCAAAGTGAAGGCGGCGCCCACCGGCAGCGAGAAAGGCATCGGCCGCTTGTCTGCCACCCAGCCCACGACCGGTTGCAGCAAGGATGCCGTGAACTGGAACACGAAGGTGATGAGGCCGATCTGGGCGAAGGACAGAGCGAACATCGCCTTCAACGAGGGATAGATCGCCGGAATCACCGACTGCATCATGTCATTGAGCAGATGGCAGAAGCTGATGGCGAAGAGGACGGCGAAGCTCGTCGTGTGCGCCGCAGTGGCCGTTCGAGAATTGCTCAAGGTGGATACTCTATTAAAGGCAATAGCGGTCCCATCGCTCTTAGGAGAAGCGGGACGCCTTGTCGAGAACGGTGCCACGCTGCATGACCGGCAGCTTCAAAACGCATAGAGTTTGCGCCATGGCCGATTCCCGCAGGATCGAAAATCTGTTCGCGACGAAACTCTACCGCGCCCAACTGGCGGTGGGGTTGAACGCCGATCTGGCGAAGACCTGTCTTTCCATTGCCGCCGAAGATCGCGCGGGCCAGCGCTGGGCGAAAAAGCACGGCTATAGAGGTTATACCTCCTATGCCTCACTCGACGACCTTCCCACGCGCGCCAGCGTGTTTGCCGAACTGGCCGCGCATCTCGGCCGGCACGTGCGCCAGTTCGCCAAGGCGCTGGATTTCGACCTCAGTCGTGGAAGCCTTCGGCTCGATTCGCTTTGGATCAATGTGATGGACGAAGGCGGCGTTCACACTGGTCACATCCATCCGCATTCGGCGATTAGCGGCACCTACTACGTGACGGCTCCAAGGGGCGCTTCGATCATCCGCTTCGAGGATCCCAGATTGCCGCTGATGATGGCCGCGCCGCCCAAGCGTGAAAATGCCAGGCGTGCGAATCTCACCTTTGCTGCTATTCAGCCAAAGCCCGGCACGCTTTTGCTATGGGAGAGTTTCGTACGTCACGAAGTGCCGCTGAACGGCGCGCGTGGCAAGCGCATCAGCGTGAGCTTCAATTACGCTGTGTGAGCACGACACTGTGATAGGATCACGCCGCCGAGGGAACAATCATGGAAGACACAGACGATCTGCCGCCGAAGAAAGAACGCGATGTCGAGGATCGCAGTTTCTTTGAATCGCTGGGCGAACTGTTCGGAGCCAGCATCTGGATCATTCTTTTCCTCGCGGTGGCGGGTGTAGCGCTCTATGCCGTCCTGCACTGGAGAGCTTGAACCGGCGCATTCCGCCAGCGCATCGCGGCTTTGAACCCGCTGATCGCGTGGTGGGTTCTTCGGCTCGGGACACGCCTTCCTTCTGCGCCAATGCGTACAGGAAATGCCCGGATACAGCCTGGTTGAAGCCAACGCCTATCTGCCCAAATAGAATCGGCGCGCAAGCCGTCCTATGATCCTCTTCGTCGAATCGGACTTCCTGGGGAGGAAAACATGACGGCCTTTGGCGATTCCGTTGAAATGCAAACTCTGTTCTGCGCGATTCTGCTTGGCATCGTGCAGCTTCTGCTTGCGACCTTGGCAAGCGTGGCTGGCCGCGGCCTGCCTTGGGGCGTGGGTCCGCGTGACGAAGGCTGGCCGCCGATCGGAAAGCTCGGCGCGCGCCTCGACCGCTCTTACAAGAATTTCCTGGAGACGTTCGTTTTCTTCGCCGCCGCTGTTTTGCTGGCGCACGCGCTGGGCAAGAGCACACACAATTCGGCGCTGGGAGCGGAAATTTATCTTTGGGCCCGCGTACTTTACGTTCCGGCCTATGCTTTCGGCATTCCGTATTTGCGCACCATCATCTGGGTCGCGTCGCTGGTCGGCATCATGATGGTGATGCGCGCGATTTGGCCAGGGATGTAACCGATGCCAAAATCAAGGTTACGATTCGCTCAGACCAATCGTGCTGGGTGCCGCTTGACGAAGGCTTCCAGCTTTTGTGCCAACTTGCCGACATTGTATTCGCGGTCCCAGACGAGATTGGCCTCGCCCAGAAGCTTTTGCTGCAACTCCGGCGGGAGTGAACCCCAGAGGGTGAGCACGGCGCTGCCCAGGCGGCGCACATAGGTTTCGTCTTCGCTTGGATATTTGAAGGTTTTCTTCGGCGCCATCCGGACGGTGACGGGCGGTACCTTCGCGGGTTCGGCCATGGCTGCTTACCCTTTCTTGTTTGTATAAAAAAACCGGGCGGTGCACCTGACGCGCCGCATCGTTTATTAAGGCACAGGATCTATTTGCTGCGCTTCTTACGCGCGGCGTAGCGCGCATCGCGCGCCGCTTTCTGCTCTTCCAACAATCTGGCGAGCTTTGCCTTTTCTTCTTTCGCTTTCGCCTCGCGTTCGGCGATAGCCATTTTCTCTTCTTCTGCCCTGGCAGCTTCGCGCGCGGCGCGATCCACGGCTTCGCGTTTCGCCGCCGCTTCTTTCTCAATCTTGCGCTGCGCCTGGCGCGCTTCGCGCTCGGCATTCAGCTTGGCGCGTTCGGCCTCAAGCTCGGGGCGCTTCGCCGCCACTTCGGCCATCTTTGCGCGCGCTTTCTCGAGCATGGCTGCGCGCGCCTTGGCGGCGTCCTGCTGGCGGTCGGCAAATTTATCGGGATTGGAACCACGCATGATCGTTCGGTCGTCTCTTCTTAGTTGTCCAGGAAGCTGCGCAGCTTGCGGCTACGCGAGGGATGTTTGAGCTTGCGAAGCGCCTTGGCCTCGATCTGGCGGATACGTTCGCGCGTCACTGAGAATTGCTGGCCGACTTCCTCCAGCGTGTGATCGGTGTTCATTCCGATGCCGAAGCGCATGCGCAGCACGCGTTCTTCGCGCGGCGTGAGCGTCGCCAGCACGCGGGTTGTCGTTTCGCGCAGGTTTGCCTGAATCGCGGCATCGATCGGGAGCACCACGTTGGGGTCCATAATGAAGTCGCCGAGATGGCTGTCTTCTTCGTCGCCGATCGGCGTTTCGAGAGAGATCGGCTCCTTGGCGATCTTGAGGACCTTGCGCACTTTTTCCAGCGGCATGGCGAGACGTTCGGCCAGTTCTTCCGGCGTCGGCTCGCGGCCGATTTCGTGCAGCATCTGGCGCGAGGTGCGCACCAGCTTGTTAATCGTCTCAATCATGTGCACCGGAATGCGGATGGTGCGCGCCTGATCGGCGATGGAGCGGGTAATGGCCTGGCGAATCCACCATGTCGCGTAAGTGCTGAACTTATAGCCGCGGCGATATTCGAACTTATCGACCGCCTTCATCAAACCGATGTTACCTTCCTGGATGAGATCCAGGAACTGCAGGCCGCGATTGGTGTATTTCTTGGCGATGGAGATCACGAGGCGGAGATTGGCCTCGATCATTTCCTTCTTCGCCTGCCCGCTCTCGCGCTCGCCTTTCTGCACCGTGTGCACGATACGGCGATATTCGACGATGGACTGGCGGGTTTCCTGCGCCAGACTTTGAATTTCGTCGCGCAGCGCATTGATCCGGTCGCGCTCGTCAGTGACGAAATCTTTCCAGCCATGGCGCGTGAGGCGGCCAACACGGCGGCCCCAATGTGGATCGAGTTCGTTGCCGAAATGCTCTTTGAGAAAATCCGCACGGTCCACGCCATGCGCTTCGGCGAGGCGCAGCAGGCGGCCTTCGAGCGATACCAGACGGCGGTTGATGCCGTACATCTGATCGACAAGCGCTTCGATGCGGTTGTTGTTGAGCTTGAGGCCCTTGACCAGATCGACGGTGTCGTTGCGCAGCTTCTTGAAGCGGCGTTCCTGGCTGTTCGAGAGTTCGTCGGAGCCGAGAGCAGCTTCAACGCTCGCATCCTGCAGCTTGCCCAACTTCTTGTAGAGCGAGGCGATCTGGTCGAGCGTTTCGAGAACCTGCGGCTTCAGCGCCGCTTCCATTGCCGAGAGGGGAAGGTTGCCCTCGTCATCCTCTTCGTCGGCATTGGCGTCGGCAAGAGCCGCGATTTCCGCCGCATCGAGCGGCTCGCCATCGGCATTGGTTGTCGGCAGCGGAGGACGCGGCGGCGGCGGTGCCGGCGGCTTGTAAGCAGGCCTGGGCATCATCGGCGCGGCCTGACCGTTCGCGCCGGCGCCGTTGATCTGGGGATTACGCGGCTGGCCATCGGGGCCAAGCGCGTTTGCGGCGGCGGCTGCGGCGGCGGCTTGTCCTTCCGGGCCAACGCTGTACATCGCTTCGAGATCGATGATGTCGCGTAAGAGAACCTTGCCTTCGTTCAACTCGTCGCGCCAAACCGTGATGGCTTCGAAGGTCAGCGGGCTTTCGCACAGCGCGCCGATCATCAATTCGCGGCCCGCCTCGATGCGCTTGGCGATGGCGATTTCGCCTTCGCGACTGAGCAGTTCGACGCTGCCCATTTCGCGCAAATACATGCGCACGGGATCGTCGGTGCGATCGTACTGGCCTTCTTTTCCGGTTTCGGTGGCGACGACGGCCTTGCCGGTGGTAACGACTGGTAATCCAGCTTCGCTGCCTTCGCCCTCCGCGCCTTCTTCCTGCTCTTCACTTTCGATGACGTTGATGCCCATTTCGTTGAGCATCGACATCGTGTCTTCGATCTGTTCGGAAGACGTCTTGTCGGAAGGCAGAACCTTGTTCAGTTCGTCATAGGTGACGTAGCCCCGCGTCTTGGCCTTCGCGATCATCTTGCGAACGCCGACATCGGACATATCGAGCAGCGGTGAATCCGCGTCGCCCGGCGGCTCGCCTTCGCCCGGCTTCAGTCCCTTGGGCGGAACCGGTTTGCCGTTCTTCAGAACGGGCTGGGGCTGCATCGGTTTTTTGGCGGCGATGACAGCCGCAGCCTTGGCAGCCAGTTTGGGGTCGAGTTTCGTCTCGGCCTTCTTGGCGACGAGTTTTGGTTCCGGCTTGAGAGATTTGACCGGTGCCTTGGCGACCGGCTTGGGGGCGGCCTTCTTAACGGCCGCGACCTTTGATGCCGCCGCCTTGGCCGGCATGGCTCTGGCCGACGCAATCTTGACCGGTGCTTTGCCTGTCTTGGCCTTCGAAGCGGCCGCTTTGGCCGGTTTCGCCGCTTTTTTGGTCTCTTTCTTCGCTGCCAGTTTGGTCGCCACTGATAATTCCGTCCTTAGGCCCTCTACCCTATGTGGAGAGAGTCCGGTTTTTGATGCCCGCCTAGCGCGGCGAGGCCGAATACGCCTTATTCCTCACCCAGAGCGCGGGTATCGAGGAGGCGTTTGGCGTCTCGCCAGCTTTCCTCGGTCGCCTCGGATTTGAAACGCTCCATGGCACGCACCCGTTCGGGGTTGAGTTCCGCCATATCCCGCAACTGGGCGGCGGCTCTGAGCCAGCGAGTTTCGAAGTCTTCGCTATCGGCATTCTCCTGCGCAGGCCCATTCTGGGCCCCATCCGCAGGAGCGATTTCGCCGCTTGCCAGCGCCCGCGCGTTCAGGCGCTCGACGAGGTCGGCCATGCCAATGCGGACCAGATGGTTCTCCAGCCCTGGATTTTCAAGCCCGGAACCGGAGGCGGCGAGGTTTAGGAGTTCGTGCCGGAACCTGTCAAGCGAGGCATCCGAGAAGGGCAGAAGCGCCAAAGTCTCGCTATGGATCGCGGCAAGCCCGGGATGGTGAAAGAGCAGCGTGCAAAGCTCAGCCTCTTTCAGCCGCCGTGCGCCGGCACGGCCGGAACGGGCAATAAGGCTGTTCTTTACCGCGGAGGAAACCGGATCGCCGATCGGACGGTTGCCGGGCGGGAAATTCGTTGTACCGCCGCGCCGGTTCGGACCGGGACGGCGCTGTTGCTGGTAGCGATCGTTGCGCTGCGGCGGCGCGGCGCGGCGCTTGAACGCATCAAAGATCTGTTGCTCGAAATCGCGGCGGTAGTAATCGGCGATCTTGCCGTCGGCGATGCGCGAGACGATTTCCGACAGCGCGCGCTCCAATCCGGCGCGGCGTTCGGGCGTCGAGAAATCCTTTTCCTCGGTTTCGGCGCGCCACAAGACTTTCGACAGCGGCTGCGCTTCGTCGAGAATCTTCTTCATCGCCGCAGGACCTTCGCGCTTGATCAGCGTGTCGGGATCTTCGCCGCCGGGTAGAAACGCGAATCGTAGTGAGAAGCCGGGCTTGAGATGCTGCAACGCCAGATGCGCGGCGCGGATGCCGGCGCGCAGGCCAGCCTCATCGCCGTCAAAACACAGAATCGGTTCGGGTGCGGTGCGCCAGAGCAGCGCCAATTGATCTTCGGTGAAGGCAGTCCCAAGTGGCGCAACGGCATAATCGAAACCTGCGCGCACCAACGCAATCACATCCATATAACCTTCGGCGAGGATGATGCTCTGGGCTTTGAGCGCAGCGGCCCGCGCAGTCGCGAAATTGTAGAGCAGATGGCCCTTGGAGAAGAGCGTGGTCTCGCCGGTGTTGATGTATTTGGGCTTGGCGTCGGGATCGAGCGCGCGCGCACCAAACGCCACTATGCGACCGCGCGAATCGGAAATCGGAAACATCACCCGGTTGTAGAAGAAATCGCGCGCCGGGCGGTCGCCGTCCTGCGGCCGCACCAGCCCCGCCGCGACCATATCGTCCAGCGGAATGTCCCTGGCGTAAAGATGATCCTTCAGTGCCGAATTGCCGTCGGGCGCAAAGCCAAGGCGGAATTTCTTGACTGCTTCACCGTTCAGACCACGCGACAAAAGATACTCGCGCGCGACCGCGCCATCCTTCGCGCGCAATTGCTCTTCGAAGAAAATGCAGGCCGCTTCCACGATCTCGTAAAGCGATTTCTTCCTCTCTTCGCGCTCCTCGTCTTCTGCCGACCATTTGGGAAGCTCAACGCCGGCCTCGCCCGCCAGCTTCTCGACGGCTTCGGGAAAGGTGAGCCCTTCCGTCTCCATGGTCCATTTGAACGCGTCGCCGCCCGCGCCGCAGCCGAAGCATTTATAAGTGCGCCGCTCGTTCTCGACCTTGAAGCTCGGCGATTTTTCCTTGTGGAAGGGACAGCAGCCCCACATCACCCTTCCCTTGCGGGTCAGCTTCACGCGTCGCCCGACGAGCTGGACGAGATCCGTCCGCCGCAGAATTTCCTCAAGAAGATGGGGGCCGTAGCGCATGGGGGTAGTGTAAGCATTCGGCGGCCCAAAAAGCGGGTCGCATTTCACTGATTCCTGTGAATCAGGACGTTTGGCCCAGTTTTTTCACGAAATGAAAGCTGGTGATCGCCATTTTCAGGCGGTGATAGAAGCGGTGGGCGCCATGCCGGAACGTACCGGAATCCAGGTGGAACTCGGCGCAGCCCTCCTTGCGCGCGAATTCCTCCATCCAAACCATGAGCGCCTCGGCAAAGCCCTTGCCGCGATGGCTTTCCAGACAGATCAGATCATCGACGTAGAGTGTTTTGCCCGACACCAGCCATTCGGAAACACGAAAGCCTGAGCAGGCGACGGGCACACCCGCATCCTCGACATAGATCAGCTTCCAGCCAGATTGCTTTTGCTGCCGGCGTACGCGCTCCAAAAATTTATCCGCGCTTTTGATGTGCGGCCGCAATTCCTTCAACACCGGATAGACTTGGCGAATGTCGGGATCGGTTTCGGCGAGTTTCACCGCGAAGTGGGGCATCAAAATCGTCCTTTTTCAGTCCGCAGCGAGTTCGATGACGTTGCCGTCGGGGTCACGCACGAATAGTGCGTCGATGCCGCGTTTCCCGTGATTGCGACACCGGCGGATTTGAGTGCCGTTTCTACCTCAACGATAGCTTCGATCTGAAGCGCAATATGGGTAATGTCCGCATGCTTATCCGGCACATCCATCAAAATATTGGGCTCAACCGCCGAGGGCGCATTGACGATGAGATTGATTTCCAGTCCCGAGCGATGGCGCAGCGCGCAGACGTTTTCCGGACCAGAAGGTCCCCAAGTGAATTCGAAGCCCAACAATTCATAAAACGCGCGACTGCGAGCCAGTTCGTGCACGCGATTTCCGATGTGGGACAATCCCGTCACCTGATCGCGCAGCGCCATGCTCGATTTTCCTCGGCAAGACCACAACTACTTCGGTGGGCTCAACAATTCCTTCACCGTCGCGCTGGCCTTGGCAAAATCCATCTGCCCGGCATAGCGCTCTTTCAGAGCTGCCATGACCTTGCCCATGTCCTTGATGGACTCGGCGCCGACTTCGCCGATAACCGCCGTTGCGGCAGCTTTGGATTCTTCCGCCGACATCTGCTTGGGCATGAAGCCACGGATGATCTCGATTTCCTCGCGCTCGGAATTCGCCATTTCGGGCCGGTTACCCGTATCGAAGGCCAAGGCGCTCTCCTCGCGCTGCTTGATCATCTTGGCGAGCAGCGTGAGCACATCATCGTCGCTGACACCTTCGCGATTGGTTTCGGTGCGCGCTGCGATGTCCTTGTCCTTGATCGCAGCCAGGACCATGCGCAGCGTGGTAAGGCGGCGCGTATTCTTTGCCTTCATCGCCTCTTTCATTTGCTCGGTGAACTGCTCGCGCAGGCCCATTTGCCGCTCCAATTTGCCGGAAAAACCCAGTCTAGGCCGAGTCTGTGGACAGCTTCAACGCGAGCGGCCGCATGACAAATGCGCGGATTTGCGCGCTTGACCCTTCACAGTCGCATTCCTATTTTCCGACAAATCCGGAGTCCCTATGACCGATACGGCCCTCGCCCCCGCCGAACGCCCGGCGGTGGATTTTTCGCGCGGCAAAACCACGGCACTTCTGGTGCTGACGGACGGAACTGTTTTTGAGGGGCATGGTTTCGGCGCGGCCACCAGCGCGGTGGGCGAAGTCTGCTTCAACACGGCAATGACGGGCTATCAGGAGATCATGACCGATCCGTCCTATGCTGGGCAGATCGTGGCGTTTACGTTCCCGCATATCGGCATCGTCGGCACCAATGCCGAGGACATCGAAGCGCTGACGCCGGTAGCGCGCGGCATGATTGTGCGTGCCGACGCCACGACGCCGTCCAACTACCGCGCGCTTGGCTCTCTCGATCGCTGGCTGAAGTTGCACCACATTCCGGCCATCGCCGGCATCGACACACGCGCGCTCACCAACCGCATCCGCGAAAACGGCATGCCGCATGGCGTGGTCGCGCATGCGCCGGACGGAAAATTCCACGTTGACGCGCTAGTGAAGCAGGCGCGCGCTTTTCGGGGACTGGTTGGTCTCGATCTCGCCAAGGACGTAACGTGCCGGCAGACCTACAAATGGAATGAGACACCGTGGATGTGGGGCGAAGGCTACGGAATCGCACGAGACCCAAGCTGGCGGGCCGTCGTTCTGGATTACGGCGTGAAGCGCAATATTTTGCGCCAGCTTGCGGGACATGGCGCGGACATCATCGTTCTGCCGGCGCATTCGACTTACGAAGATGTGATCCGCCATCAGCCGCATGGCGTATTCCTCTCCAACGGGCCGGGCGATCCGGCGGCGACGGGCGAATATGCCGTGCCGACCATTCGCAGCTTGCTCGACACCAACATTCCGGTATTTGGAATCTGCCTCGGCCATCAGATGCTGGGATTGGCACTGGGCGGGCAGACCAAGAAGATGGCGCAGGGCCATCACGGCGCCAATCATCCGGTGAAGAATCTGGAGACCGGCAAGGTCGAAATCGTGTCGATGAACCACGGTTTCACAGTGGATGCTTCGACTTTGCCACGTGGGGTGACGCAAACGCATGTCTCGCTGTTCGATGGCACCAATTGCGGCCTCGCCGTCGATAACCGGCCCGTGTTCAGCGTGCAGTATCATCCCGAAGCCTCGCCCGGCCCGATGGATTCGCATTATCTGTTCGAGCGTTTCGCAAAGGTGGCGAAAGCACGTGTCTGACATTAATCTGTCACCAAAGCGCAATAGTTTGACACGTCATCTTTATCCGAAAACTCCATGAGCCTTGGATTACTCGTCGGCCGCTTTGGCGCATTCGTGCGCGAACGGCACGATGGCACCCGTCGCCGAAATAGCCGAGCCGCTGGCGCATGAGCGCGAAATAATCGCGTATCACATGATCCTGTTGGCACTGCTGGCACGCAACGACGGAAACAGCGATGTGGGCGAGCAGGCCGAGATGTTCGACCATGCGATAGCGGTGCTCAAAATGAAGGGCGAGACTGTCGCGGAGGCCGACTGCGCTGTGTTGAAGATCTATGTCGCCGGTCTCAGGTGGAGTTTGATTCAGCTCGATCCCGCACTGAAGCGTCTGGAGCATGAATCGCCCGAAATTATTGCGGCGCTTCTGACTGCGACAAAGAAAGTTGTGATGGCCGACGGCACAATCGATGCCGCCGAAGCGCGGCTGCTGGATGAATTACAACTGGAACTTTCGAAGCACTGACTATCAGCGCAGTTCTTTTCGGATAACGAATTTCAAACCGGACCAGATATCGGTCACGGCGCAGACATTTACATCAAGCAAATCCGTCTTCAGCGCGCGATCGCGGATCAAACCTCCCGTCACATCGCTCGGAATTTTCGCGGCTTTTTTATACCAGCTCACCCAGATCGCGCCGTCGACAGTCATGGCTTTGCGGGCGCGCGGTAATTGCTTTTCATATTCGACAAATGACTTGACGAACAGATGAACGATGTTCGAGCCACTCTTCGGCGACTTCGAAACAATTGCGGCACCGGCGGGAAGTGTGCCCAGGATTTCCGCATAATCCTCTGGTGCATTCAGACCGAGAATTTTCATTCCCGGCTTGATGCCGAGTTTCTTTATCAGCGGCGTTCCGGAATACCCGGCCATTGGCCGAAATTCAGCGCTTCAGTTCAATTACGTCGAAGGTGGACTCTTGCACCGGATAGGGCAACTCGATCCGGGCATGGCCGGAGCCGATACCGACAAGCAGCCCGATCTGGTCGTCCGGCGTCGCACCCGCGCCAACCGACGCGCCGCTGCCGGAATAGGCATGAAGCGGTTCGGTGCTCATATTCGTGGCACCGAGATACACGTAGGTGCCGTTGCCATTGGGATAGAGATAGCCGCTTGTGCGTTGCGAGCCGTTGATCTTCTGGAAGAACAGATGCCCGCCGCGACTGCTGACGCGGCAGGAAAACCAGGAATAGACGCGCGATGGCGCCATGCCGCCCAGCTTGATGGTGCGGCAACGCCAGCCGCCTTCGACACTGCCCACCGAACCTCCCGCGGAATCGAGTGCTCCATGGATAGCACCCATATCGCTTCCACCTTGCGCTTCACTAAGGCCTTTCGCGCGCGCCTCGTCGATCTTCCCCAATCGCTGCTGGTCATATGGACTTGCCACATCTTGCCAGCCGGCCAATGCCGCCGTGGACACAAGCAGCGAAAGCGCAGTCAGGCCAACGCCAAGTTTGAGCGCGCGCATATCAGTCCCCTTCCTCTTCGTCGCCAGTCCAGCCCTTGAGCTGGGTGCTTGGCGGCGCACCGATGATGTTGAAGCCGGCATCCACAAAATGAATTTCGCCGGTGACGCCGGCGCCCATATCGCTGAGCAAATAGAGTGCGGCATTACCGACATTGTCTAGATCGACTGTTTTCTTGAGCGGGCTCTGCGCCTTGTTCCAGCGGAACACGGTGCGCGATTCCCCGATCACTGATCCCGCCAAGGTGCGCATCGGCCCCGCCGAAATCGCGTTGACACGGATATTCTCTTTGCCCAAGTCGGCTGCAAGATAACGCACGCTCGCCTCAAGGCCGGCCTTCGCGATGCCCATGACGTTGTAATTCGGTGTGACGCGATGCGAACCCATATAGGTGAGCGTGAGCAGCGATCCCCCTTTGGCCATCAGCGCCATGGCGCGACGCGCCACCGCCGTGAAAGAATAACACGAGATCGACAGCGAGCGCGCGAAGTTCTCGCGGCTGGTGTTGACGTAACGGCCCTTCAATTCCTCGCGGTCCGAAAATGCGACGGCATGGACGATGAAATCCAACGTGCCCCATTCGCGGCGCAGGACATCGAAACTCGCGTCGAGCTGGTTGTCGTCTTCCACATCTCCGGGAAGGATGAATTTGGAACCGATGGATTCGGCCAGGGGCTTTAAGCGGCGCAGCTGCGCATCGCCCTGATAGGAGAAGGCGATTTGCGCACCATGGGCCGCTAGCACGCGCGCGATTCCCCAAGCGATGGAGTGGTCGTTGGCCACGCCCATTACCAGGCCGCGCTTGCCCTGCATCATTTTGGCGTCAGCCATGAATCATCCTTGTCTGTCTCACTATGGGACGCGAGATCAGATCACGTCCCTTTTCCTGCAAGCGCCGTGCGCGTTTCTCAGGCATTGGGCCGCTGGAAAACCAGCGAGGCATTGGTGCCGCCGAAGCCGAAGCTGTTGGACAGCGCGGTGTCGATCCTCGCATTGTCGATGCGCTTGCGCACGATGTTTGCGCCTTCCACCGCCGGGTCGAGTTCCTCGATATTGGCGCTTTCGCAGATGAAGCCCGACTGCATCATCAGCAATGTGTAAATTGCTTCATGGACACCGGCGGCGCCCTGGCTGTGGCCGCTGAGCGATTTGGTGGCACTGATCGGTGGCATATTCGCGCCGAAGACTTCGCGAATGGCGTTTATCTCGGGAATATCGCCGACGGGCGTCGAGGTTGCGTGCGGATTGATGTAATCGATCGGGGCTTTCACATTGGCGAGCGCCATCTGCATGCAACGCACCGCGCCTTCGCCCGATGGCGCAACCATGTCCGCGCCGTCTGCCGTGGCGCCATAACCAACGAGTTCGGCATAGACCTTTGCGCCACGCGCCTTGGCATGCTCGAGTTCCTCGAGAACCAGAATGCCGCCGCCGCCCGAGATCACGAACCCGTCGCGGTTCTTGTCATAGGCGCGCGAGGCTTTCGTCGGTGTTGCATTGTACTTCGAAGACATCGCGCCCATCGCGTCGAACAGTTCGGAGAGTGTCCAGTCCAGTTCCTCGCCGCCGCCGGCGAACATGACGTCCTGCTTGCCCCACTGAATCATTTCGGCCGCGTTGCCGATACAATTCGCGGAAGTCGAACAGGCGCTGGAAATTGAATAGTTCACACCCTTGGTCTTGAACCAGGTCGAAAGATTCGCGGAGCATGTCGAGGACATCGCCTTCGGCACGGCGAACGGGCCGATGCGCTTGGGACCCTTCGCAGGATCGCGCGCCGTATCTGCGGCAGCGACGATGGCTTTTGTAGATGGCCCGCCGGAACCGACGATCAATCCGGTGCGCGGATTGGAAACATCGCTGGTTTCCAGCCCCGCATCGCGGATCGCCTGTTCCATCGCAACCCAGCAATAGCCCGCGCCATCGCCCTGAAAGCGCCGCGCCCTGCGATCCACCACGGCGTCAAGGTCGATCTTCAGACTGCCGTGCACCTGGCTGCGAAAGCCGAGCTTCGAATAATCTTCGGCGGCGACGATGCCCGATCGCGCATCATGCAAACTAGAAACGACTTCCTGCGTGTTGTTGCCGAGGGATGACACGATCCCCATGCCCGTGACGGCGACCCGCCTCATGGCAATTCTCCTTCGATTGCGAATTTCATGTGCACGCGATCAACCCCGCGCGGCTGCGGCTGCGGCAGCGGCCTGTTCGTCGGTGACCAACCCGACCTTCAGGTCCTTGACGTCGAAGACCTGCTTGCCATCGACTTTCACGATGCCGTCGGCAACGCCCACCACGAGCTTGCGCAGGATCACGCGCTTCATGTCGACATGATAGCTGACCTTCTTGGCGGTCGGCAGGATCATGCCGCTGAATTTCACTTCGCCGACGCCCACCGCGCGGCCGCGGCCGGGTCCGCCCATCCAGCCGAGAAAAAATCCGACGAGCTGCCACAGCGCATCCAGCGGCAGACATCCCGGCATCACTGGATCGCCCAGGAAGTGACATTTGAAGAACCACAGGTCCGGATTGATATCGAGTTCGGCGTGAATCTCGCCCTTGTCGGCGCTGCCACCCTTGTCGGAAATATTCAGGATGCGGTCCATCATGAGCATTGGCGGCATCGGCAGTTTGGCGTTGCCCTCGCCAAACAATTCGCCCCGCGCGCAGGAGAGGAGACCCTGCATATCAAAGCTCGATTTCCGTCCCTGATTCATGTCCATCCCGTTGGGTTTTCGAACCGCCAACCAGCAACCTCTTGACAAAAGGCGGTCCAGGGACGATTTCTGTTTATTAGAAGTATTCTAACAAAGCATCAGCTAGATTGCACATTAGCAAGGATGAGCGCCGGGTGTCAGCCGGTCCCCGACGGAGTTATGTCGCGTTGAGCTTGACCCGCAAAAATCCCAGAGCAGTAAAGTCCCAGTCTCCCAAGCTGGACGGTACGGGTGCGCGATTGCGTGCGGCGGGGTTGCGTCCGACACGGCAGCGTGTGGCGCTGGCGGGCTTGCTGTTTCGGCACGGCGACAGGCACGTAACAGCCGAATCCCTGCATGACGAAGCAGCAAAGGCTGGTGTGCGGGTCTCACTTGCAACTGTCTACAATACGCTGCACCAGTTCACCGAAGCCGGCATGCTTAGTGAGGTGGTGGTGGATTCCAGTAGAGCTTATTTCGATACCAATATGGGCGACCACCAGCATTTCTATGTCGCGGAAAATGGCGAGCTGATCGACATTCCCGGCGCGACGATCGCCGTCGCCGGAGTTCCCACCCCACCCAAGGGCATGGCGGTGGATCGCGTGGACGTGGTTGTGCGCATTAGGCGCGCCTGAACCCTCAAATTTCCAGTTTTGAATTATTCTAAAGTGTTGACAGAGGCACTTTGGTGGGCGCATCTTCACGCCCGGTTCCGCAGCGCCTAATTCCGTTGCGCCAGTTCCAAAGGAGAATGACATGGCAGCGTTAAAAGACTCCAAGACCGCACAGAATCTGAAGGACGCGTTCGCCGGCGAAAGCCAGGCCAACCGCCGCTACCTCTACTTCGCGCAGAAAGCGGACGTAGAAGGCTACAATGACGTTTCCGCCGTGTTCCGCTCCACGGCGGAAGGCGAAACTGGCCATGCGCACGGGCATCTCGAATTCCTCGAAGCGGTCGGTGACCCGGCAACGGGCGAGCCCATCGGCGCCACGGACCTCAATCTCAAGGCGTCCATCGCGGGCGAGACGCACGAATACACCGACATGTATCCGGGCATGGCGAAGACCGCGCGCGGCGAAGGCTTCGACGAAATCGCCGACTGGTTCGAGACTCTGGCGAAGGCCGAGAAAAGCCACGCCGGACGCTTCCAGAAAGCGCTCGACACGCTGGGCAAGTAACAACCAACAAACGAATAGTGCGTGACGAACAGCGAATGGTGGAAGTCACCATTCGCTACACGCCACTCGCTACTCACGCGGTAGCACCATGTCCCGTGAAGGCAGCCTCGACGCACCCACGCGTCATCCCATCGATTGGCAGAACCCGGATTTTGCCGATTCGGCGAAGCTGGACGCGGAGATGCGGCGCGTCTTCGACATCTGTCACGGCTGCCGGCGCTGCTTCAATCTGTGCGATTCCTTTCCGCGCCTGTTCGACCTGATCGACAACAGCCCGACGGAAGAACTCGATGGCGTGAAAAGCGAAGACTTCACCAAGGTCACCGAAGCTTGCACGCTGTGCGACATGTGCTTCATGACCAAGTGCCCTTATGTGCCGCCGCATCCGTTTCAATTGGATTTCCCGCATCTGATGCTGCGCCATCGCGTGGCTGAGGCAAAAGCCGGAAACAAGGATTTCACCGCGCGCCAGCTGGCGGAAATGGATCGCAACGGCAAGATGGCTGTGCCGCTGGCACCGCTGGTGAACTGGGCGTCGCAAACTTCCAACAAGCTGACGCGTCCCGCGATGGAAGCCTTCGCGCATATCGACAAGACCGCGACGTTGCCGAAATTCGCTTCGCAGACTTTCATGCGTGCGGACAAGAAAAATCCGGTGACGCCCAATGTGGCAGCACCTGCTTTCGGCAAGCGCAAGGCAGCGCTCTTCGCCACCTGTTTCGTCAATTATAACAAGCCGGACACCGGCCTGGCGGCGCGCGCGGTGTTGAACCACATCGGTGTGGAAACGAAGGCCGCCTATCCCGGTTGTTGCGGCATGCCGTTCCTGGAACAGGCGGAGATGGAGAAGGTCGCGGCGCAGGCAAGGAAAGTCTCCGCCGAATTGGTGAAACTGATCGACGAGGGCTACAACATTGTGGCGCTCACGGCGTCTTGTGGGTTGATGCTGAAATTCGAATGGGCATTGATCGTGCCTGATGATGTCAACGTGAAGCGCGTGGCCCAGGCTACCTACGACATCGACGAATATGTGGTCGATGTCGCGAAGAAAGAGGGATTGCCAAGCGGGCTGAAATCGCTCCCCGAAGGCATCACGGTTCACCTCGCCTGCCATGCCCGAGCCCAAAATATGGGGCCCAAAGCGGCCGAAATGCTGCGCCTGATTCCCGAAACGCCGGTGGATATGATCGAGCGCTGCTCGGGCCATGGCGGCACGTTTGGCGTGGTGACGCCGACGCATGCGGTGGCGGAGAAAGTCGGCCGTCCGGTATTTCGCACGGCTGCAGGACAAGCGCGGGGCTATATCGCTTCGGATTGTCCGTTGGCGGCGCAGCACATCTTTCAGAATGTGCAGGAATTGAACGCAAAAGATGGAAAAGAAACACGCGTAAAAGAGCCGGAACATCCGATCCAGATCTTCGCCCGCGCGTTTGGATTGGTGGAGTAATGGTCATGCCAGCAAACGCGCGAAGAATCACTACAGCCGACATTTTGCCTGCAAAAGATTACGCAGCGCAGCGCGCGCAATTGCGTGCAAAGATTGTCGCGGTCAAGAAGAACCGGCGCCTGGAAGTCGGCCCCTTCGCCACCTTCTATTTCGAGAATTACGACACGATGTGGCAGCAGGTGCATGAGATGCTGCACATCGAAAAGGGCGGCGAAGACCAGATCGCGGGCGAACTCGAAGCCTACAATCCGCTGATCCCCCAAGGCAGCGAATTGATCGCAACCTTGATGCTGGAGATCGAGGATGTGGCGCGGCGCAACCGCGAACTGTTCCGCCTCGCCGGTATCGAGGAGAGCGTCTATATCGAGATGCTGCAGGAACGCATCGCAGCGACGCCGACAGAGTATGACGACCGTACCACACCGGATGGAAAAACATCATCGGTACATTGGGTGCGTTTTCGCTTTACGCCGGCGCAGATTGTAAAATTCCGCGATATGTCGATCCCAGCCATTCTCGGTGTAGCCCATCCGGCCTATGGGCACATGGCCATGCTCCCGCCGGATGTGCGTGCAGAGTTAGCGCGCGACTTCGCTTAATGCAAATTCATTCCGGTAAAATGTTCGAGTGCCGCGATGGCTTGCGCGCCGGACTCCACCTTGATCGTTTCCATCCCCATCGCGCGCGCCGGTTTCAGATTCACGCCAAGATCGTCGAGGAAAATGCAGGCCTTAGGTGACACTTCGAGCGCCTCGCACATCATTTCGTAAATACGTGGATCGGGTTTGCGAATCCCGGTCTTGGCGGATTCGATCACATGGTCGAACAACGCCATGACCTCTTTCGCATAAAGCGAGCGGCCATCGGCGGAGCCCATCTGGTTCGATGGCACGTTGTTGGTGATACAGCCGGTTTTGAACTTCGTTTTGATGCGCCTCAGTGCTTCGATCATCTCTGGGCGAAAATCGCCCGCGAGCAATCCGATAATGTCCTTGCCCGGCACGTAATGGCCATGCGCCAGCGCCTCATCGGCGAAGGCCTTGTCGAAACCGTCCAGATCGAGCTCCGCCCGTTCAAAGCGCGCCCAGGCATTGGTCAGATGGTTCCGGCTGTTGATGCGGCGGATCAGATCGGCCGGCAATTCATTGGCGCGCTCGTAGCGGGCGAACGCCTCGAAGGGCGAGGTCGTAAAAACGCCGCCGAAATCCCAGATCACCGCTTCAACCATTGCCGTACCGTCAAGCTGTAGCTCTTGCGCAGATCAAGCAGCCGCGCCCAAATGCGTCAAGGGTGGGAGAGACGCATGAGCGACAGAATTGTCCATATCCCGAATGAGTCCAAAGGCGCGGCACCGGGGCGTGAGCGCTTGGTCGGGCGGCGCGTCCTGGTGCTGGGCGGCGGGCAAATGGATATCGGCGAGACCGACACACCGATCGGCAATGGCCGCGCCATGGGCGTTCTCTTCGCGCGCGAAGGCGCAAACGTGGCCGTCGCCGACCGCGATGCGAAATCAGCCGACGCCACCGTGGCCATGATCAAGAACGAAGATAACAAAGCTTTCGCGATTACCGCCGACGCCACTAAGGAAGAAGACATTGTCCGCATGCTCGATCGTGCGGTCTCGGAGATGGGCGGCCTGGATGGATTGGTATTGAACGTCGGCATCGGCGCCGGCGGTGCCTGGCTTGAGGGAACAACCGCCGAAGGTTGGGATAAGGTGTTCGCGATCAATCTGCGCAGCCACATGCTGAGCGTGAAACATGCAATGACGAAATTGAGCGATGCCGCGTCCATCGTTTTCATTTCCTCCATCGCGGGCATGACGGCGGGGAGCCGCCTGCCCGCCTATGACGCATCGAAGGCCGGGTTGTTCGGCCTCTGCCGCCATGTCGCCTTCGAAGGCGCGCGACGCGGCATTCGCGCCAACGTCGTGGCACCGGGATTGATGGACACGTCGATCGGTAGGCTGGCGACGCGCGGCCGGCCCAATCGCGGAACGACAAACGTGCCGCTCGGCCGCCAGGGCACAGGCTGGGAAACGGCCTACGCCGCGCTGTTTCTTCTCTCCGAGGAAAGCGCTTACATCACTGGCCAGATTTTGGCGGTGGACGGCGGATTGAGCGGGCTATGACAGCACTCACTTTTCCCAAGGCGCGCTATGAAGCCGGTGTCGAGGCGTTCGGCAACGGCTGCTTTGCTTATTTGCAACCCGATGGCGGCTGGGGTTTTTCCAATTCCGGATTGGTGACAAGCGACGGCGATGCGCTGCTAATCGACACGCTGTTCGATTTTCCGCATACGCGCGCGATGCTGGACGGGTTTCGCGGCGCAACCGATGCGAAAATCCGCACCCTGGTGAATACGCACCAGAACGGCGATCATTGCTATGGCAACGCCCTGGTGGAAGACGCCGAGATCATCGCGACTGACAGCGCGGCGCAGGCCATGGCGCATGAGACGCCGCAAATGCTGGCGGGCCTCATGAAGGCCGCGCCCGGCATGGGGCTGACCGGCGAATATTTCATCCATTGCTTCGGACGCTACGATTTCGCCGGCGGAACGATGAAACTTCCCGATACCACCTTCAGCGGCGCTTTCACCAAGATCGTCGGTTCCAAACGCGTCGATCTGATCGAGGTGGGTCCCGCCCATACCGGCGGCGACGCGATCGCCTATGTGCCGCAGGACAAGACCGTGTTCACGGGCGACATTCTTTTCATCGAAGGCCATCCGATTTTGTGGGTCGGTCCCGTCGGCAACTGGATTTCCGCCTGCGAAATGATCGAGGCGATGGACGCGGATGTAATCGTCCCTGGTCATGGACCTGTGACGGACAAGAAGGGCGTGGCGCGCGTGCGCGACTATCTCACCTATATCCGCAACGAAGCGAAGAAGCGCTTTGATTCAGGTATGGGCGCGTTCGAAGCTGCGCGCGACATTTCGTTTGCCGACTTTGCCAATTGGGGCGATTCAGAACGCATCGCCGTGAACACGGCAGCCCTCTATCGCGAATTCGGCGCCAAGGACGTTCCGTCCGACGCCGCCACGCTGTTCGGCTGGATGGCAAAAATCTGGAACGACAAAAAAGGAAAACGCCCGTGACATTGATCGTCTATGAACATCCGCTGTCGCCTTATGCGCAGAAGGTGAAAATCGCGCTCGACGAAAAAGGCATCGCTTACGAAGCGAAGATGCCCGCGGCCATCGGCAGCGGCCAGCCGGATCGCGATTTCCTCAAATCCAATCCACGGGGCGAAGTGCCGTCTCTGATCGACGGCGATATCTCGCTTTTCGATTCCACCATCATCCTCGAATATATTGAGGACAAATGGCCCACGCCCGCACTGCTGCCGAAAGATCCGGTCAAGCGTGCACAGGCGCGCACCATCGAAGACGTGATGGACACTAGCTTCGAGCCTATCAACTGGGGCTTGGGCGAAATCAAATGGTTCAAGCGCGCGGAAGGCGAATGCGCCCGTACCCTAGAGGCGCGCGCCCATGCACAAGCGCGCGGGATCTATGATTGGCTGGCTCGCCAATTGGGCGATGCGAAATGGTTTGGCGGCAACAATTTTGGCTGGGGCGATCTTTCGGTCGTTCCCTATCTGAACGGAGCGCGTGGCAACGGCATCGGGCCGTCCGCGGATTCGCCGCTCGGCCTTTGGCTGGCGCGCGCCAACGCACGACCCTCTGTCGCGAAAGCGGCAAAGGCAGCCGCCGCTGTCGTCACGTCCATGACGCAGGTTCACGCGGCCATCGAAAGCAAGATGTTCAAGCGCGAATATCGCGATCATCGTTTGGAGTGGATGATCCGTTCGGGCGGGTTGGATGTCGTTCTCGAAGGTTTGAAGAATGACAATATCCGCTTCTCCAACGAGTTGCGCTGATCATGACGCATGAAATCATCTTTCATCATTATCCCACCTCGCCATTCTCCGAGAAAGGGCGTGTGGCATTTGGGATCAAGGGGATTTCCTGGCGTGCGGTGGAGCAGCCCACCATTATGCCCAAACCCGACCTCATCCCCCTCACCGGCGGTTACCGCAAGATTCCAGTGATGCAGATCGGTGCGGATATTTTCTGCGACACGCAGATCATTTTGCGCGAGTTGGAACGGCGCTTTCCCAAGCCCAGCCTCTTTCCGCACGGCGCGGGCCTGCCTTACGGTCTCGGTTTTTGGGCGGACCGGCTGTTCTTCATGCCGTCAGTCGGCGTGGTGTTCGGCGAAATCGGACACATGGTTCCGGAAGCTTTCAAACAGGATCGTGCGAAAATGTCCGGAAGCACATTTTCCACCGATGCGATGGCGGCGGCAGCCCCCTTTGCGCGAGATCAATGGCGGGCGCACGCGGCATTCGTGGCCGAGCAATTGGCGGATGGCCGTGCCTTCATGCAGGGCTCCGAGCCCGCGATCGGCGACGTTCATGCCTATATGAATTTCTGGTGGACCAAATATGCGATTGGGCATGTCTATCCCGCGCTGGTGAAGGAATTTCCGCAAGCCGCTGCCTGGGCCGAACGCGTAGCTGCCATTGGTCACGGAAAGCCGAGTGCTATGGATCCGAAGGATGCACTTGCAATCGCCAAAGCGGCGGAGCCTGAAGCGAATCGCGCCGACGATTCGTTTGATCCGCGCGGGCTCAAACCCGGCGACAAGGTCACGGTCTCAGCCGACGATTACGGCCGCGATCCGATTGGCGGCGAGATCGTGTTTGGTAACGCACACGAGATCGCAATCCTTCGCCATGATCTGCAAGTGGGGAACGTGGTGGTGCATTTTCCGCGCGCCGGATTTGTGATTGCGAAAGTTTGAACGCAGGCAGCTAACCCGCGCGCACTAAGGGCAATTTTCGCCCGGCGCTGCCCAGCTGTTTGCTGGCGCATAAATGCCGGCGGCGAAAATAATGCTCAGCGAACCGTCCGGCGCAATCAGCGGCGCTTCCAGATATTCGCCGATAAGATAGGATTTGTTGTTGGTTTCGGAGCGGCTGAGAAAGCGCAATGGCAAGCCGGCTTCAAGCACGGCATCGAGTGCCGCATACCAGCGCGCAAGAAATTGCGCCGGCACCGCTTCGTCGATAAATTTGTTTGTAAGGTTGCCCATCACCTGCGCGAATTGAGCGCCCATCAAACGTACACGATAACGCCGCTCGCCGCCTTCGGCGATCATGCGTTCATAGATGGCGATATTGGGCAGATGGGCTTTGAGCAATTTCGGCGACAGATCCTCGCGCCGCAGCGCAATGCCGCCTGCTGCCTTTTCCCGCCAGATTGCCAGCAAGCTCGGGCCGCTGAAACGCGAGTGTGTTGTCGCAAAGCCCAGCCCAGCCATGCACAAGCGCCTTCGCGTTGTAGTCGGCACCGGGTTCGGAATTTGCTGCGTTGTACATATGCGATTTTAACTTGGGATATGTCGAAACTTCGTTAACGAAGAGTTCTCTAGCGCTGGCGGTTCACGAAAAGTATAATATGTTGAGATACTTAGTAAGACATTAGCCTCGAGCCCATGGCCAATCGCTTAGCTGATTTCCCGCTATTCATTGTGCCGCGCAAAGACTTCCTGCGTTACTCGAATCTCAGAGCCAGCCCACCTTCGATATAGCCGGCCCATTCGGAATTCCTCGACGGCATCTGTGTGCGGCTTGTGCTAGACGACGAGAATTCGGTTTCGACGCTCTCAAAAAACATCGAGCGCTTTCTTTGCCGCATCGTCGATAGCGGGCCCTAATTCTCCAGCATCACTTTGCATTGATGCGTAGGGTGACGAAGCGCTTCGAAGGCACCCGGTAGTTTATCTAGATCGACGATGTCCGTCACCATATGTTCAACATCCACGCGATCCGATGCGATCATCGAAATCACATAATCAAAATCCGCCGGGCGATAACCGAGCACGAATTGCAATTCCAGCTCCTTCATGATGCCCATAAGCGGCATGATCGTGTCAGGCTGCTGACAGACACCGGCAATGACGACGCGGCTGCCGCGCGGCGCGTCCATCATTGCCATGCCGATAAGTCCCGGAGCACCGACGCATTCGAAGATGATATCGGGGCCCTTGCCGGCGATCTTCTCGACCTGCGGTGTCAAAGGTTGCGACGGATCGATGGCGTCCGTCGCGCCAAAGCGCGCGGCCATCTTCTGGCGCAACTCCGCCCTCTCGCTGACTATGACATGGCGCGCACCGAGAAATTTCGCCCACAAGATGACGGCCAATCCCACCGGTCCCGCGCCGATCACCAGCACCGTCGACCCGCGTGCCATCTTCGCCATATCGACGGCGTGAAGCCCGACCGCGAGCGGTTCCACCATCGCGCCTTCGCGGAACGAGACGCTATCCGGCAGGCGATAGGCGCCGCTGCCGCCAATACGGACATATTCCGCATAAGCGCCGGGGCTTTGGCCCAGCCCAATGCTGATGCCCTTGCCGCACATGGCGCTGCCAAAGCCGAAATTCTTGCAGGGCGTCGCATCGCCGCAGCAGATATAGGGAAAGCCTGCGACGCGGTCACCGCTCTTCCACAGATGCGAGACGGATTTCCCCACCGCCACGATCTCGCCCGCAAATTCGTGGCCCATCACCGAGTCGAGCGCGAGCGGCATGATGCTGCTGGGTTCGGTCATATGCAGATCCGAGCCACAGATACCGCAATTCTTCACACGCAGGATCAGATCGTGCGGACCGGGCTCCGGATCGGGCAGTGTCTCGATCATCAAAGGTTTGGACATTCCCCGGAATACCGCCGCGCGCATGCCTACTCCGCTTGTTTTTCTTGACCTTACTGCGCCGACCTTATGTCATCTTCCCGTGCGCGCAAAAGGGATTTGGCCATGACGGAAGTTTACGCTACGGCACGCGAGATGCTGGCCGATCTCGCAGCGAAGAAGATTTCCGCGCGCGAACTTCTCGATCTGCATGTCGCGCGCAACGATACGCTTCACAAGAAGCTGAATGCCGTCGTCGAAACCGATCTCGAGCATGCGCGCGCCGCTGCGAAATCCATTGACGATGCGCGGGTGCATGGCGCGGCGCTGGGCGCGTTGGCCGGCCTACCTATGACCATCAAGGACGGCTTTGATGTGCTGAACATGCCGGCGACGTCCGGTGCGCCGCAATTTGCGCATCGCGCGAAAGATTGCATCGATGCCGACATGGTGATCGCCGCACGAAAAGCCGGTGCCGTGATCTGGGGCAAGACGAATGTGCCCTTTATGCTAGGCGACATCCAGAGCTATAACGAAATCTATGGCACAACGAACAATCCTTATGATGTGACGCGCACGCCCGGAGGTTCCTCTGGCGGCGCCGCCGCAGCCTTGGCGTCCGGCATCACGCCGCTGGAAATCGGCTCAGACATAGGCGGATCGCTGCGGCATCCCGCGAATTTCTGTGGCGTCGTTTCACTGAAGCCAACTTTGGGGGTGCTGTCGCTGCGCGGCCATATCCCGCCACCCCCCGAAGCCTATGTGGAAGGCGATCTTGGCGTCGTCGGCCCGATGGCCCGAAACCTCGGCGATCTGCGCCTGCTGTGGAACATTCTGTGCGGGCGTGAGGGCGCCGCGGCGAAGCCGGTCAAAGGCGCGCGCATCGCGGTGTGGGATGAGGAGAGCGCCTTCCCTCTTGCGAAGGACGTTCGCGACGGTGTGCGCCGCGCAGCCGACGCGCTGGCACGACAGGGTGCGATTGTGAGCAAAGCCAAACCGGCGATTTCCGGCGAAGTATTGATGGAACCCTATCTGCAACTTCTCGCCGCTGTTCTTGGTCTCGGGTTGCCGGATGCTGTCTATGAATCATTCGTTGCCATGCGCGAACAGGATCGCAAGATCGTGGCCGACGGCGGGGACAATTCGGGCGCCGCGGCGTTTCGCCTGGCCTCGACGGCGAGCTTTCGCGAGATAGCGCGCGCGCGCGTCGTGCGGCAAAAGCAGAAGGATGTGCTCGAAGCTTTTTTCAACGAAGGCTATGATGCAATCCTGATGCCGATCACGCCCGTCACAGCCTTCCCGCACAATCAACAAGGAGGCTTTAACGATCGCATGATCGATGTGGATGGTCGTACGATGCCCTATTCCACTTTGCTCAACTGGATCGCTCTGGCGACATCGCTGCATAACCCCGCGCTTGCAGTGCAAGCTGGGCAGACGGACAAAGACATGCCGGTCGGCGTGCAACTCGTCGGACGTTGGAACAGCGAGGACCGGCTGTTCGATCTGGGCCACGCGATCGAGCGGGAATTGGGCGGATTTCGCGCGCCGGTGCTTTGACGCTACGGAAACGGAGACTCCAAGTCACTCTCTATGGCATAAAGCGGCAACCACCATTGCTGCCGGAGGAAACGCCATGGCCATGAAACTGAGAAACGGAATCTTCCTCGCACCTTTTCATCCCGTGGATGAAGACCCCACTTTGTGCATCCAGCGCGATCTGGAATTGATCGAGCACCTGGATCGTCTTGGTTATGACGAGGCATGGGTTGGCGAACATCATTCCGCCGGTTTCGAAATTATCGCCAGTCCAGAATTGTTTATTGCGGCAGCCGCCGAACGCACGCGCCGCATCAAACTCGGAACTGGCGTCGTCTCGCTGCCCTATCACAATCCGCTGACGACTGCGAACCGGATGCTCCAGCTCGATCATCAAACCAAAGGCCGCGTGATGTTTGGCGTCGGCCCAGGGCTCCTGCCTTCCGACGCATTTCAAATGGGAATCGACCCTTCGACGCAGCGTGACCGCATGGTGGAGGGGATCGAAGTGATCCTGAAGCTTTTTGCCGGCGAACGCGTCACGCAGAAATCCGATTGGTTTAATCTGGTCGATGCGACATGCCAGCTTCGGCCCTTTACCTGGCCGCACCCGGAAATCTGCGTCGCCTCCAGCGTGACGCCGTCAGGTGGCAAACTCGCGGGCAAGCATGGCTTCGGAATGCTCTGCGTGGCGGCAACCCAGGCAGGCGGCTACGACGCGCTCGGCATCAACTGGAAGATCGCCAACGAGACCGCCGTCACGAATGGCCGCAAGATGGATCCCGAGCGTTTGCGTCTTGTCGGCCCCGTGCATATTGCCGAAACGCGCGAGGAAGCCTTCGCCAATGTGAAGTTTGGCTTTCACAAATGGCAGGACTATTTCACGGGCATCAGTCCTGCCGGACAACAGGCCAATGTTACCGGCGACCCCGTTGAGGAGGCGGTAAAGCAGGGCGTTATCGTGGTTGGAACACCCGATGACGCCATCGCGCAAATCCGCCGCTTGCAGGAGAAGCAGGGCGAGTTCGGCGCATTCCTGCAGCTCGCGCACAATTGGGCGAATTTCGATGCTACCAAGAAATCCTATGAGTTGTGGCAGCGTCACGTGACGCCCGTGATTAACAAGGCAAACACCGCTCGCGTCGAAGCCTATGATTGGGCACGCGACAACAAGGAGCGCTTTATGGGCGCGGCCATGAGCGCCGCGATGCAGACAATCCAGAAGCATCATGAAGACGAAGCCAAGAAGGCCGCGCAGAAAGCCGCTGAGTAATGCCGTGATCCGCTTCGAAGGCGGCTGCCATTGCGGCAATCTTACTTACGTCTTCGAAGCGAGCGCGGGTCTGGATGTTCTTGGCCTGCGCAGTTGCCAATGCGACTTTTGCAGTGCGCATGGCGCGCGCAATACTTCCGATCCCAAAGGCGCGATGCAGATTTTTATTCGCGACGCCAGGAAATTGCGACGCTATCGTTTTCGGGCTGAAAACAGCGGACTTTCTGATCTGCCGCGAATGCGGTGTCTATATTGGCGCGCTGCTGGAAAACGGCAAGGGCGCTTGGTTCACCGTGAATGCCAACAGCTTTCGCGATCAGCCGCCGCCGGATTTTCCCGCCGTTCCGCACGATTTCGACAGCGAGAATTTGCAAGCCCGTATTGCTCGGCGCAAATTGCGATGGACACCGGTTCCAGAATTTGCGATTCACGCAGGATGACCAAAGCACTTGTCGTCATCGACGTTCAGCGAGGCATGTTCGATAATCCGAACCTGTTGCCGCATGGTGGCGAGGCCGTCGTTAGGCGAATTGCCGGACTCATCGAGAGCGCTCGCGGCGCGAACGTGCCGGTTTTCTTCATTCAGCATAATGGCGGGCCGACCCACCCATTCCATCCCGGTAAATCCGGCTTTCCATTCCACGAAAAGCTGACGCCGCAGTCGGACGACATGGTGACTGTCAAAAATCGGTCGAGTGCGTTTCACGGAACGGACTTCAACGCCAAGCTTAGGCGCGCTGGCGTCGATCATTTGATCGTCACCGGAATGCAGTCGGAATATTGCGTGGATTCGGCGATTCGCGGCGCGGTGGAGCGCGGCTACAAAGTGACCTTAGTGTCCGACGGGCACTCGACCTTCGATACCAAAGTGGCCAAGGCGAACGACATTATTGCGATTCAAAACGACACGATGAATGGTAGTTTCGCGAAGACCATTCCCGCGGCCGAAATCGATTTTGGCAGCTAGAGCTTCACGCGGCCTGAAACGATGTCGGCATAACGCGTTCCATCCAGCTTCTCATAGCGGCCGGACGCAGGATCGAGCCAATAGACCGGATCGTTGACCGTCAACGGATCGAAGCCTTCCTTCACCAACTCGACTTTGCGCTGCTTGAAGGTTCCCGTGATCTCCATTTCCGGTTGAAGGCGCAAAAAGATCGGCACGGCATAGGCGGGCAGGCTGTGTGCGAGCTGCGCCGGTAGCGTGGAAATATCGAAATCGCCGTTGACGACCAGTGCTGCCATGCCGGCGCGGCCATCCATGCCGGTCACGAAAACTCCATAAACATTAGCTTCCGCGATACCTTGGATCACACCGAGCGCTTCGGAAACCTCGCTGGTAGCAACGTTTTCGCCCTTCCAGCGGAATGTGTCGCCGATGCGATCGACGAAATAGAAATAGCCGAGATCGTCATGCTTCATCAAATCGCCGGTGCGAAACCAGGAATCACCCGTTTCGAAGACATCGTGCAGAATCTTTTTTTCCGTATCGGAAGCGCGCGAATAGCCCTCGAAATTCTTGCCGTGCTCTTCCGTAATTTTTCCGATCGCCTCGCCTATCTCGCCAGACGGACATTCAATGCAGAAACCGTCCGCGCCGCGCACCGGCATTTCATGCTCGATGTCGAAGCGCACGATACGGGTCGTGATGACGTTGCGCAGATAGCTCGGGACGCGCCCGACAGCGCCGATCTTGCCATCGTAGTTCAACATTGAAACGTTGCCTTCCGTGGCGCCATAGAATTCGATGATCTTGGGAATTGCGAACCGCTTCTGAAAGGCCGGCCATATTTCCGGTCGCAGGCCGTTGCCGGTGATGGCGCGCAGATTGTGGTCGCGCTCATGGGGACGCCCGGGCGTGTTCAGAAGATAGCGGCACATCTCACCGATATATTGAAAGAAGGTCGGCTTGTAGCGGAAGCAATCGTCCCAAAATTCGTGGACGGAAAATTTACGGCGCAACACGATGGCGCCGCCTGCGGTGAGCGCCACGCCTACGGCGCAGATTCCACCGGAAGAATGATAAAGCGGCAGAACATTATAGATGCGGTCTTGCGGGCCTGAGTTTAGTGCGCCGGCAAAACCGTACATCATGAAAAGCATGCGCAAATGGCTGATATTGGCGGCCTTTGGCAGGCCGGTGGTACCGGAGGTGAAGATGTAAAATGCCTTGTCCTTGCAGGTGAGGCCGGCCCGCGCCGATAGGTTGAGCGGTGCGGGCGATACCGCCGCAAGCGCCGCGTCCAGATTGCCCGCCTCTGCCCCGACGTCGGCCGTGACCCAGGCGTCGGGTGCTGCATCGAGCAGGGGCGCGGCCTCGGTGAAACTCGCTGCCAGCTCCGAGCCCAGAATGACATGACGTGCACGAGATATTGAAAAACTGTGGGCGAGAGGTGCGCCGCGCAGATTGGTGTTGATCAGCGCCGTCACCACGCCGAGCTTGGCCATGCCGAGCCATGCCATCAGATATTCCGGGCGGTTCTCCATGAACAGCGCCACCACGTCGCCGCGCGCGAGGCCCTGGGCCTGTGCCCAGCGAGCATAACGATCAGCGCCCGCATTGAGCGCGCGATAGGTGATCGTACGATCCTGATAAAGGATCGCGAGATTATCCGGCCGCTCGCGCGCGTGACCTTCTAGGATGTCCGCGATAGTGATCGGGGAATCCGGCTTCACGTTGCGCATGCGATAGAACGTGCGGCCGAGACTTGTGATATAGGTCGCCTCGCGCGGAACCGCGCCGATCAAGCCCATTGCCAGCCACCAATTCGAATCGAGGGCAGATTAAGGTGGATTCTCAGACCGTTAAACAAGACGAATCCGCGCAAGAGACGTTGGACCTGCGCGGCTTGAAATGTCCGCTGCCGGCTTTGTTCGCGCGGCGAGCCCTGCGCGCCGCGGCGTCAGGTGCTTCGATCTGCGTGCTGACCGACGATCCGATGGCACCGATCGACGTGCCCCATATGTGCCACCAGGAAGGCTTCGAGGCCGTGGATGTGGCGCGCAGCGGTGACACAGCCCGCATGATCCTCAGGCGGCGGCACCGATAATCGACAGCCCAATCTCCCGCTTGACCTGAGCCGCATTGCCCGCGAATTTGAAGCTGCGACCTCACCCATAGAAGCCATGTCCGACGTAAATCCCGATATAAAACCGATACTGGAGATGTTCGCGCAGCAATTGCGTCATCCCGACGTGGGCGCCGTTCTCAAGGATTGGCGCAACACTTTGCAAAAGGGAATGCTGCATTTTGGACGCAAGGAAGCGCTCGACAAGAATATCGCGTTCAACACACTGATCTACACCGATCTGAATCCCTCGCCGTCAAAAAGTGGTCGGCGCCTTACCCTGGAGCCCAAGCTCGAATTGGTCGGCGTGATCAGCAACACCGCGCTGGCGCACAAGCAGTTCCACTACATGCAAAACGAAATGATCATCGTGCGCGCCGGCGGCCGGTGGGACTATGCTCTCAACGAAGGGCCCCATGACCTGAAAATCGCCAGCGATATAACCGTGCGCATGCCGGAAGGTTCGGGCGCCGCTTCGCGCACCGGCTCCGAACAAATCCTCAAGGAAATGGGAAAGCTCTGCTTTTCCTGGCTTGTCGTGAACAAGATGACGATGGGTGGAAACGCGTAACGGCTAATCCGACGGATAGCTCAGGCGGTCGAGCACCGGCTTCATGATCGCCACCGCTTCGTCCAGATGCTTGCGGTATTTGCGGTAGCGATAGACCGAACTGTCATAGAGCTTTTCGGTCACCTGCGCATAGCTCGCGGTGCGCGCGTAACGCTGATTGTCCTGAAACGACAGGCAGCGTGGATCGAAATCGACACCGATGAAATCGAGCATCCTGCGCACATTCGGTTCCTGATCCTCGACCAGGTCTTCATAGCGCACCTCGAGATATTTCAGATCGAGCTGCTGCTTGTAATGCTCCACCAGATCGTCGATCAGCACGTAATGTTGCGCGATCGTCTTCACGTCAAAAGCCTGGTTAAACCCGTGAGTCAGGAAGTTCGCGAAGTTTGACAGTAGGATATCGAGCGGATGGCGGCGCACATGAATGATCGGCGAATCCGGGAAAATCAAATGGATAAGGCCCAGATGCGTCTCGTTCAGCGGCATCTTGTCGGTGAAAAGTGTGGCGCCCTTCTCCCAAATGCCCAACTGCTCGGCGCGTTGCAGATAATAGTCGCGGAACTGGTCCAGCACGAGCTGATTGTCGCCCATCCACAGATCGGCAAGCGATTGTGGATACTGGAGCGGGCTGCCCAGCATCCGCGAGCCTATACGCGTCAAATCGTTGATGAAGACCAATTCGTCACCCGCCGAGATCAACGGATGGGCGGTTATCGTCTGCTCCACCATGGTGGTGCCCGAGCGCGGATAGCCGACGACGAAGACAGGCTCCGGAAGCGCTGTGTTGGTGTGTGCGCGCGGCAAGATCTTCATGCGCTGGCGGGTGAAAAATGCCTTCAGATGCCGCGCCAGATCGGCTGCGATCTGTGCGTTGTAGCGGCGGCCCTGGACTTCCCGACATAGCCGCTTTCCTTCGGCATAGTCGGCCCAGGCTTCTTCGGTGCGATCCATCTTGTCGTAGAGGCGCCCGCGCTCAAGGAGCGCGACTGCGGAAAGCTGCTGCAGTTTGCCTTCGGCCTGGCTACGCGTGAGCTCGGCAACCGCTTCCTCGTTCTTCTTTTCGCGGCCATACAGCACTGCGCGGGTGAGGCTGAGATCGACGGCCTGAGGCGCTACCTTCTCCGCTTCGTGCAGCAATTCCCACGCACGCGGGATGTTGCGCCGCGCTTCTTCCAGGCGAGACCAGCCCAGCCATGCATTCATATTCGCGGGTTCGAGTTCGCTGGCCTTACGAAACCATTCTTCGCTTTCCTCCACCTTGCCTTGTGTTTTCAGGCAATTGGCCAAATTGGTGGCGACGCGCGAATTCTCGCCCGCGATCTCAATGGCTTTCCGGAAATGATATTCGCCGGCCAATGCACGGTTCGTTTCGGTGAGGATCAACCCCATCGTGCCATGTGCCTGCGCATTACGTGGCGCGAGACGGATGGCATTGCGCGCATGCACTTCGCACTCCACACGCTCGCCGCGAGAGAACAGCATGAAGGCAAGCTCGGTCGTCGCCCATAGCAGATTGGCGTTGCGCCGCACGATCCGGCGCAGGACGTTTTCAATCTGTGGCAATGGTGCGTTTGTCTTGCGCTTGCATTGATAGAGAAGCACCAGCGCGTCGAAATGTTCGGGCACAAGCTGGAGCGCCTGCATGGCACGCAGCTCCGCCAGCGTCGTGTCGCCCTTCTCGAAGGCATCCTTGCCTTCTTTGATGGCGGGGTCCGCGATCTTGGGGTCGACCTGCTGCTGGGGGCGGCCACCTTGTTGGCCGGGGCGCATGGGACGGCCCCCCGGACCCCGCATCATCCGGCCGGGTCCAGCCGGCATTTGCGCGGGGGCTGGGGCCC